>Ga0126342_10003235_pt1 | contig 26702 bp, 27 predicted proteins | sample Cyp1metagenome_FD_92528 | JGI IMG/M metagenome (GOLD analysis project Ga0126342, IMG submission 92528) | Coral microbial communities from Lord Howe Island, Old Settlement Bay, Australia - Cyphastrea 1 metagenome | ecosystem: Host-associated > Invertebrates > Cnidaria > Coral ...
CAGAGAACACTGTGGATCGCGGGTCGCAGTTGAGCAAGGACGACAAGGATGACAAGGAGGACGAGGAGGAGGAGGACGAGGCAGGAGGAGGCGGAGGAGGAGGAGGAGGAGCAGGAGGAGGAGAAGGAGGAGAAGGAGGAGGAGGAGGAGGCAACTGACATAAAATCTAACAACCCTCACCTGGCAGGTGGGGAAAAAAACAATGTATGATATCAATGAATTAGATATTCCAGATGCTTAAAAAATCATTGTGGTTTTGCACATTCTGTGCCTTTTCCATTCACGGCATGGGTCCAAAAAAATTGTCGGCAGGTGTTGTGATCACGCCTTTGGAACGCAGGCCACACAGGAGGAGGCGACTACAAGGGGAGTCGGTGACCAGAAATTTGTGTAGTAAAATGGTCAATGAATGAGGGTATGATCCATTTAGTGAATAGTTACAATAATAGATACAATAGACATAGAATGAAATAGATATAGTACTGTAACATCTCCAGTTTCATCAACTATTTGCTATTCTATCATTCTATCGAACTATTCAATACGTGACGTCACAGTCAATGATTTTTTTGGGCTATTTTTTGGTTATTACAGTCCAGAGAGTCAAGGCTTTGAGACCATTTTAGTATTGACAAAACGTCCCGGTTTGGGATAGCGAAACATCAAAGCCTCCCGGTTTGAGCCAATGATTTTGAAAAATGTACTGTCAACGTTCCAACTATGACATACTATGACATACTATGAACTATGACATCCTATGACCCCTCATCGGGATTCAATACGTGATGTCGCAATCATTCACTTTCCTGTGACTGAAACCGCTCCAGATGAATTTCCTGGATTTTTTTTGTTTTGACAGCAGCGAGTCTCCAGCTTTTGCCGGCCAATTCCACAAGATTCGGCGGCTGGGTTGTTGTTTAAAGAAGTCCTCACTTCATTCATCGGTTGCAGTGACTAAGTCCTCACTTCATTACACTTCATTCATCGTGTCATCATGATTTGGAACTATTCCAAGAGAAAATTGGGGTGGTCACTTCTGAGAATTCACTTCAATTGATACCGTTTGGGTGTGTGTTTCAGCCATTTCCACAGCAGATATGTACTCCAACTCTAGTGATCCTCACCAACAATGCCACGGTTCGACTAAACCCTTCTTGCTTCGACGGTTCAATCTCTTCGGACTCAGAAAGAGTTGCAAAGTATGGTTGTTGTGACAAAAAAAAACATGTTCAAAGTTTCACAATGTCCCTTAAACCATTACAGATACCGATATATATATATATTTAAAATTTTGCCTACAGTTTTCCCTTAAATCACTCTCTTCCATCTTTTCCCTACACGCGACTCGTTCCAAGCACCTTCCCAGCATCCGGTGTTCGCCAGCTCTACGACACCGCTGTGGCACCCATCGTGGATGCCGTGTCCAAGGGATACAACGGGGCGGTCATCGCCTATGGCCAGACTGGATCTGGCAAGACCTATAGCAACTTGGGCCCTTCTTGGTGGCTTTAAGTGGGTTATGAATGGGTATAACATGTTAATAACATGTCAAAAACCGTCAAAAGCCATCTGGTTTCATAGGGATGTTGTTACCCACCGGAACCATCCATATATCCAGGTCATCGTGCCAGGGCGAAGCAGAATAGATTGGTCGGATGTCGGTTTGGCATCCAGCATTTTGAGACGAGCACTGGTTGGAACTGGAGATGGTTATAGCTGATGGCTTATGGCTTAGATGCCGGTTTCATGAGATTGTACACATACCAACTAGCTTCTTTGGTAAAAATTGATGTCATTTGTGAAATCGTGTTCTTCGGCGTTTTGCAACGGATTTCCAGGCCTGATTCCTGATATTTCCAGATTTTTCTCGGGGAAGACATCCCACATCTGGATGGTAGCCGCAAAAGCCTAGTCGAAACATGATGTCCTGTCCAAACAAACAATTACTGGTTGGTGGTTTGGAACATGGCTTTTATGACTTTCCATATATTGGGAATAATGATCCCAACTGACTTTCATATTTTTCAGAGGGTAGGTATACCACCAACCAGATTATATAGATGACATCAAAGTATCCACTCACTCGTGGTTTCTAGAGTGACCTTTGAGACACAACTTTTTCGACATGACTTGAGATATGTAGTCACTGGGATCGTGGTTCAGCACAAGCTGCACCTGGTTCCAGTTAAAACATGCTGTGCATGTTGCTCATTTGTTAATTTGGGATCACTTGATACGTTAGAGAATCATGATGAATCATGTCAATTTTGGACCTGGAACGCACCGTTTAGATCAACCAACTTGGTCATATTCTGGGGTAGATCGATACGCACTGGATAATCCTTCCCATTGACTTTCATATTTTTCAGAGGGGTTGAAACTACCAACCAGTGATGTTTTTGTTGATTGTGCGCACCAACAAAATCAGTTTATTTGAGGCATGATCGGCTCGAAGGACCGGGGTGGGGCGGCAGTGGCAGTTAACTGAGAATTGTGGCAATCCATGCGACATACGTGCGTTGAAACATATTGTGAAACATTCAGGCAAGATATTGTTTAAAGATGGTTGCAACTTTTTTGGAACTTTTATGGCCCACCGGTGCCAGTTTCTGATCTTGTTAGCTCGTGTATGTTAATGTGTTTAATCTCTCCCATGCCGCCAACAAGCGAAAATAAAGTAGCAGGAGATGGCTATAGCAGTTGGAACAGGTTGTACATGGGGTTTCCTACCATTCCCCCTTTTCTCGCAACTGCTACCACCACTGTTGCCATATCACTACCATCATCACAGAGATGATGTCTTCACCACATCGTGAGTTCGGGATGCGCAGTGCAATCAGTTGATAAGATTTCAACACCATCTTCAGATCATAAGTCAGAGCTACCTTGGACACACATATTAAATAATTAAATATATGATATTATATGATAAATATATGTGGTCTGACTATATTATAATATGATTATATATGATATTATAATATGATTATATTATATGGACACATATATATATGATAAAGATCCTCCATAATTAATCATGGTCTTTAAAATGGGACTCAAAGCCACTGATCCCCTTGTCTTCACCCTAAAACACATTGCGGGCGATGACCCGAGTTTGGGATACCGTTCGACATCGTTCTCCAACTTTCGTCAACATGGCTCCAGCTGAACAAAATCTGGCAACGTTGCAACCAGAACTGCAACGATAGGAACCCAAAATGGTTTGCGAAGTTAGTAACCTTCCAGATAGTACACCCCCAATTTGTCTAGGCCAATGCCTGAACATGGTTCCTATCTTGTATACATTAGGACATGTTGGGAAACTTGTCCAAGAATAGCCCCCTAATTTCATTGAAAGCAGAGTTCTTCCCAAATTCGTTTCCCAGATCATTCATATCATGAGATATTGAAAAGGAACTTCCTCAATGCTGATGTCGAATGGTTGCATTAAGTCTCTTCCAACCCAGCAATTGCTACGTGCACCCAGCACATCGTTCCTACCACTTGGATGTATATCCCAGCAATCGTAAGTGGCTGTTTTTTTTTTTTATACCCTCTGGTAATATATGGTAAATATATGGTTAATCCATGGTTACTAATCTATGGTTAATAATAGTTACCCTCTGGTTATGACTAACAGTTTGCCACGGTTAAGCCATGGCCCATAGAAATAGATGGTAAACACTGTTCTTAAACATGGTGATTTTCCATGGCAAAGTGTTAAATAACCAGATGGTAATTCAATTTTGTAACTGAAGATATCCGATATTATACATGTGGTTACGGTGGTTAAATATCTTCAGTTAGAAAAAACATGTATCCATAATTGGTTATCTGGCTGGTGGTTTGGAACATGGCTTTTATGACTTTCCATATATTGGGAATAATCATCCCAACTGACTTTCATATTTTTCAGAGGGGTAGGTTGAAACCACCAACCAGATTATATTATTCACTAGATCAGGTGTTAGTCACTATTAATCACTATTAACCACTATTAACCACTATTAACCACCAAAAAAAATGGAACTGCACTTCCAACTGCACCCGATGCTGGGCACCGCCCTTCTCTTCCGCGAGACTGGCCCTGCCCGTGGTGTGGCACCACGCGCCATCGCAGGGGTCTTCGCGGGACTGCGTCTGGACACCTAGGGGGGGGGCTGCCAGGGGGCTGCCAGGGGGCTGCCAGGGGTGGGCAAGCCAATGATCTTCAAGCCACGGTATAGATGACCCATAGAAATAGATTATTTTCCCAGCGATTTAAACCTCCATTTATGGTTGGGATTTTCCATGGCGAACTGTTAGTCATAACCAGAGGGTCATGTTTACAGAATGATTTACCCTCTGGTAAACATACAAAAAGCTATGGAAAGATCCACCATGTTCAATGGGTAAGTCCACTATAAATCACCATTTTCAATAGCTATGTGGGTATGGATCAATACCTATTAATACCATTTTTAGGGGGATGAACATCCATTTACCAGCTATTTTGATGTTCACCAGGGGTACAAGGTTTTGACACACTGCCATGTAACAAATTACCAGAGGGTATCAAAAACGGAGGATACACCATCCATCATAGTGATTCATATTGATATACTCGTTGATAGGTATGACGGTATGACCATCCCCAATGATATATCAAACAACTCAAAGAAACTCACAATGAACCATCCAAGAAGGAGTTCTTATCCCCGAAAGAACTAGCGCCCATACCTGAGTTATAGATGTTCTATTTTGGACCGACAACAACCTCTTCTTTGGATTCAATATGGATATTGGTATTCCACAGAAGGTTTCAACCGGTGATCATGTTTCAAGAGTGAAGATGGAAACATGTTAGCCTCCGGAATTCCAAACAAGAGACAAACGTGAGACATTTGTAGGGTGCGTATATACACATGGAGAACATAGACAATTTCACATAGTCCAAAAGGCAGCATAGATTTCAGGAGCTTTCCAGAGGTGAACACCAGAGATGGTTCGGACAGTCATAGACAACAATTATCCCAAGAAATGGTTTTAAGTTTTAAGGCAATTTAAGGTTTTAAGATGGTCTGCATTTTAGGACCTAATTTTCATTTCATTTCATTTGATTTTTTTGCAGATGCTCCAATTATTAATGGAGGCTACATCCATTATTCATCACAAGAGATTCTGTCGATGATGTCGGAAGTTGCCGACATTTCATCAATGACCTTTCATGGTGGATCCCATAGATCCATGGTGGATCCCACTAGTCCCATAGATCACAGATCCCATAGATCCCATAGATCCCATAGATCCCATAGATGATCGAAATTTGAAAACCAGAAAACCCATGGTGGCTCCGCCAGGCAAGGCTGCATGGCGGATCGAGGCGATCTGCCGGACTGATCTGTCACGAGGAACCATGTGGAGCTTGAGGATTTGGGTTCCTCATTGGATGCCAAATGTTTTTTTTAAATGGATCTCTAAGGTAGCCATGTCAAAATGGTTCCCTCTACGTTTTTTTGTGTGATCTTTTCGTGATGTGTGAGAACAAATATAGTTGTTCTCTACCTTCTGGACTTTTGGGGCTGTTTCTTTCATCTTAAATCAAACAATATATAAAGGGCATGCCGGCATGCAAACCTTCTCCATCTTCAAGATGCCCATCTCTCATATCTCTTAATGTAAATGGGAATGACATGTTTTGATCATCCAACAGTCTCATCAGTTCAGATTTTTTTCGAGCAATCGAGAGTGTTTGATGATCTGGAACCAATTGTTCATATAAAGATGGTGCCTCTGGCAACGTCAGAAAGTCTATTTCTTAACGGACGTTTCTTAGCAGAGATTCATCTCCAAAACCCGGAACTTCAGTCGCAAAAACATGTCGGATTCTCCGATTCTCTGCCATATTTCGATATATTTCCCATCGAGGTGTCTGTGCTGGAAGTTTACAACGAGAAGGTGTGGCATGGGGCCATGGGGTCTGCAATTTTCAAGGAACCTGGAAGCGTTTGGGCTGGGAGAACGGGGTTCGGGTTCGGTTGAAGTTTAGGGTAAAAATGCCTTATCTATAAATTGATAAGTCTAACTAATTCCATCTAATACCTCACTGTTACCTAAATCCGAAATAAATGGCTGATTTCTTTTGTGGGGGAATCTCAGATTAGCCAAGATGATGGCATCGTGAAACCTTCTGAAACATCGGAAACTTGAAGTCAAAGGTTGCTTGGATCTTCATCCAGCTGGGTAATTAATAAGATTACTGATGTGAAATGGCAACCATGTGCTCAAGAATCTCAAGAGTGCAATAGCATGGTTTCTTTCCATGAAGTCCACATGGACGGATTGATGCAGGCAAATACAGGCAATTTCCGCAAGTTTCGGCAATGGTGTCACACTCAAATTTGAAGGCACCCAAATCATAGTGAGGTAGTTACAATAGCTGTATCCCATTACCAGATTCTTATGTATATATATATATATATATCATTATATATATATATAGATATACATCCCCATTTTCAGACCATGAAATCACCATGAATTCACCATGTTCAACGGTTAAACATAGGTAAAAAATCACCATTTCGACGACCCCAGGGTCGATTTCAACGGATCTGACAGGTGCGAGACCTGTTGGCACCTGGAAGCACGGTGACCACCGCCGGGATCCATGGGATTCCATGATCAGGAAGGGGGGGGCCAAAACGGCAAAATCATCGGCAAATTGGTGGCACTGGTATATTGGTGGTATAATATTATATAACTATGGGTATAACATGATATTTGTGGTATAACTATGATATGTATTGTATAACTATGATGTTTATTGTATCACTATGATGTTTGGTATAACATGATATAACTATGGATCCAGTCGTACCTTCTCAGGAAGTGGGACTGGGGTATAATTTACTAGAATTTGGAGGGTTAGCCGTACCTTCTCAGACAGTGGCCATGGATCCATAGGGTGATATAACTATGGGTATAACTATGATATTTATTGTAAAACTATGATGTTTATTGTATCACTATGATAAATATTGTACAACTATATGATAAATATTCTATAACTATGATATAAAGTGATTGAACCAAAGGGTTTAATGGTGAATGTATAGTTAAATGGGTGTTAAAGGGGTGTATAAGCCAACAAAAACAAACATATTTGGAGGGCCATAGTTGTGCAGAAAATCACATGGCAGTGGTGCGATGCTCAGGTTGATGTGCATGAAGTTCGTGAGAATGGCGGAGGCACAACGGGCTCACGTGTTTGTAAAAACGCGATTCACCCCAAAATTTCACACCTGTTGTCATTGATGAATCATAAGGATTCATGAGGTTCTTTTAAATGTCGTTGCTATCGATGGTTTTCCGCGGTCTGGGGCTAAAGTTAGAGTTTTTTTGGAACAGCAACTCAATTTTGAAACACACAAGGTGTTGCCTATCCTGGCAGGTCGTGAATCCAGCCATTCGTTTGCCAGGCAACACGAAGAACTTTCACCATATTCACCATAATATCATTATTGCATGGCTTGTTTGTAAAACAAAAAGTTATTCTTCAGTTTCCACACACATAATCATGGAATCATCATATTATGTCTAGAAAAAGTTGCAGGTTTGACACCCGGCACCAACATGCACCAACTCAGTTAACTCCAACAACGAGTCCCCAGTCAGCTCTTCAGGATTGCTGAGTTTCCGATGTCCTGAAGCCATCACGTGGATCGCCAGAGACCCCGGACTCCTCGCCATTTCTTCGGGGCGTGGTTGGACAATGGTTGGAGCAGCCATTTCTTCCAAGGTAGACCACGTATCAGAAGTTTGCGCACAAAAACATCCCCAGTTCTATTTAAGATCGGGGTGGGTTGGTCAGTTGGATCTGGATATGGATCAAAAACGATCAAAATCTCAAACCCTCAGCAGATGGATTGGCAATGTTTAGTGTGGAGCCATCACACCATCACATCACATGTGTTCTTTAATCAATGAATGGGTAGGTTAATTCTCAACATGTTAAATTACAAGCCCATGCTTTGCATTGATTATTTGCCTATGGGTGGATCATGGTTTTGCTTTAAAACAACCCATATACCGAGAAATTGACTGGATGCACTATGCACCTATGTAGCCGCCATGTAGATGTCGTCACAAATTCTCATTGGTTCGTGAATAGAGGGGCCCCCAGGCTGCCCACATTGAAAAGCCACACGAAACATACTCCAATTTTTCACACTCGGAAAAACTCCAAACTGCATTGAATCTCCAACTTTGGCCGCTTAAGCGTCCATGAAAGATGGTGAAACCGCAAAAGTGTCGACCAGATTATATTGCCTAAATCAATCTAATCATCTAAATGATCCTACAATATACAGTATATGATTCTATGTGAAATCTCGTTCTTTTGAAGATTTCTGCAGGCTCGATCTCCAGAGGAGGCCATGGCAGCTCTGATGGAGGCGACAAAAATCATCGGTGCCGCAAGCTGGATCAATTTTTCGACGACAAATGGTGAAAAACGACTCGGTTTGGATATGTTTGGATCAATTTTGTTAAAGTCAATAACTTGTTTTCAAAAGTGAAATAACAAAAAAAAACACCTCTTTGGACAACCAAGAGTCCAACAAAACTTCCCAGAAAGGTAAAACAAATCAACAAAACCTCAACAAGGCTTTTTTTCAGATATACTAGAATCATGTAAAATGGAGCTCTGCATACATTTGGGAGTACCTTTGCAGCAGCTTCAGATGGGTTTAGGGTCCTTCGCAGGGTTGTCGTCGCCGGGAAACTGCACGAACTGACATGTATGGAGCCCAGCACAGCTCCGGCCACAGCTTCGTTTACCGCTCCGGCCACAGGTTCCCCATAAGTTAAAGGGATAATCTGGGACTTAGATATTTTTAGGATAGCCAATTTAATCCAATTTTACTAAACCAAGATTATGATTAATATAAAAAAATCATAGCGGCAAGTGAATGGGCTGACATGGGCCGACCATTTATAACTTGTACATCTTGTACTGGTAGCATTTGAACAAGAAGAGCAATGATGTGTTGGTGATTTGCAATATGGACGTGTCCTCGCCGATGCCGGGAAGAACGTCAGTGTCACCAACAAGATAACAAGTACCAATGAGTTTGGGCTTTTGGTGTTGTTTGTTGGGTTCCAGGTCTGGCAATGTCTGGCATATCAAACCACACCCACAGTCACCGGCTTGGGCCGCTTTCGCTTCAGCTTCGGAATATTAGAACGGCAGTAAATCTGAACGGGCCCAAAACAGCCTCAGGTTCAGATCGACAAGATTTCCACCCACCAGTTGAATCCCACATAATCCCACCAATCACAGCTCAGAAAAAATGCCTTGCTCAGGTCAGAGGACTCGTCAACAGTTCTCCAGTACTATACAGATCACTGGTTGGTGGTTTGGAACATGGCTTTTATTTTTCCATATATTGGGAATGTCATCATCCCAACTGACGAACTCCATCATTTTTCAGAGGGGTACGGTAGGGCTCAACCACCAACCAGACATAATGATATACCGGTACCCTCTGGTTTATTTAACATAGCCATGGAAAATGGCCCATTTATAGATTGTTACCTATTAAAAATGGTGATTTTCCATGGCTATGTTAAATAACCAGATGGTAAATGAGATATTTTACGCATACGAAATCGCAGTTCATCACCCATGTTCAACTTCAGAGCATCAGCCTGCCATGTGCCGCCCATGGCCGGTGGAACTGTGCTGGGGAGCCTCGTTGTTTCCACACGGGTCGTTGCTTCGTGAGCGCAGTGAGTTCTGGCAATGATCGAGTACAGCGAAGATTGGTTGATCACCACGCTCTTCCGACTACAAGGTGGGACTTGTAATGAGTTGTATGTCTAGAATGATGGGTGACAGCATTCCGGGACTTACAACATCTTACACCCAGAAAATCCGGTGGATATCAGGCTTGAAGTTTGTGTATCAAGCCAATGCCAAGTGATATGGCTGATGTTAGTGTTGTTGAGGGCGGACAAATCACCATGGGTAGATGGACAGCCTGTCAGGTTGAAATGAGCTCCGCATACGACCCGGATGAATCCATAGGAACCACGCAGAAGCCTTTGTTGGTTGAGTATGGTTAGGAATGTATTGACCAGGCTTCATTGGTCAAACATTAACATACTTTAACCAACCGGTGTCTATACAGGCCAGGTATCATTATTGCCTCTTGTAAAAATATTTGGTTGGTGGTGTCAATCATTTTTCCCATTCTGACACATGAAACGATCCAAACTTGACTCAACCCGATTTTTTTGAGATGGGTGCCTTCAACCACCGACCGACCACATAGGCTCATGCAATATCCTGCAATTCTATCGTTGGTTACCCTCTGGTAAACTAACATAGCTATTGAAAATGCCCATAGAAATAGTGGATTTACCCATTAAAAATTGTGATTTACCAGAGGGTACTGTACATATTGTACTAATGATCCCCAGTTTTGTTGATGATCTCCCACGATATCTCCATTTAGTTTGCCCATCAAATGCATGGTTTGTCTGAAAATGTGGTACCCCTGATTCTGTGAGATGATCATAATTCCCCTTGCATCCGCATGAACTCGCTGGGCTGATTTCCCCTGATTTCATCATCATCCCCTTAAATTCCATCTTAAAATTCCATATCCCAGCCATGTTTACATGTAATTCGCCAATATATTCGCGAATATTCGCCATAGATCTTCATCATTTAACAGGCATTTTTCACATCTTGAGCGGCTTCGCCAGGCTCAGTGGCCCCGAGGGCCTGTTATTTCGCCATCCCCACCGGGCTGGTGGTGCCATGGCCGCGAGATCTGCTTTTTGAAAATAGCATGGGGTGGGTGGATCAATGTTTTTGACTATGACTGTCTCAAACTTCTATTGGTCCATATAAAACTTAAGGTCAATCTATGATAGTTTTTGATAAATCTGTAATTATCTGTAATAAAATATCCATATGATAAGTGTATTTCATATCTATAATATTATAATCTGGGATGTAATACTGTGTAATAATATTTCATAATGTATACACTATACATGGACGACTTGGGATATGAATTGAGATTGATTTAGACATCTTCTCATGAAAAATGGGACAATCAAAGAAGTCTCCAATGCAACTTGGATGTGCCATGATGTGCCCATCACATTTGCCCCGACCCAAGGCCTTATTCCTGGCCTATTCGGATAGATTGATCCCAGACTTCCGTGAAAAATCTGGGATCTTGGAAGCGCAACAGAGTCAGTGTCTTGGTGAAAACAGCCCATTTCCCATCAGTTGAGCCCGATCTTTCACCAGCTTTTTCCCCAGTTTGTTCATGACTTGTCTCAAACCCAACTATCACCAGCTTGTCAAAGTATTGAACATGGCCCAGTCGAAATAGTGGATTTACCTATTAAACATGGTGATTTTACATCGTTTTTTGTATGTTTACCGGAGGGTATGTCAAACTATGTCAAGTCGTTTCAGGCTGTGGCAAGCAGCCACTGGGGTGCTCTTCAGCCTTTTGATCTTTCGGATTAACCGCGCCATGGCGCGCTTCTGGGAAGGCACTGGACTGTTGCACCAGATGCGCAGCTTGGCTGTTGGGTCCTAGGAAAGAGGATATCTAAGGGATGAAATCGTTGGTGACATAAAATGTGGAAAACATATGGGATAAATTGCCATACCAAGATAAAATGCTTATGCTACTTGATGTTTTACCAATTTGTCCATATATATAAATATATATATATATAATTGCACTGTTGACTGGGCTATGAGATTGTTTTTTTTTTTCAAACAATTGTGGGATGAACTTGAACAGTCTGTCCCTAGAAGTGATGGTTGTGGGATGTTGTGGGCACTGGAGTCACTGGAGCAGAGATCAAGTTGACAAAACCGGGCTCAGATGAACGTCCAAAAAGGATGGCTTCGATGATATTTTTCCATCCGCTTTCTATTGACAGGATTTGGGCTTAGATCAAACGCCTTTATGTTTTTGTGTAATTATTACGTATAGTGCGAACATCCATACAGGATAGATCAGCATAGCGAAGATGCCACATGTCAAAGTTGCTAACATCAGATGCAACATGTCAATGTCATGATCATCTATACAAAATAAGATGAAATAAGACATCATCCCCAACTTAACCACCATCAGCCATTTGCTGCTTCAGCTCAGCTCACCAAGGTGGTGAATGGTTTGACTCCGTGAGTTGTTGTGTCACCTTCACTCGAGCAGGCACCTTTTTCGCTCGCGCTGCCGGTGGTGTCACGTTTCTGAATCGAATGAATCACATTATGTCACCATTACCCATGACGGATCCATGGTGCTGGTATATTAATGCGAACATGAATGGGGGATATTGATGGGATCCATGGAGCACCATTAATCTAGCAGCACCATGGATCCGTCATGGGTCAGGATCTTTGGTGGGATAAGGGAACCTCTACAGGTTTTTTTTGGGGATTTACCAGCCAAAAGGATGGGTTTCCTGCAATTTGTTCCTTCGCCAATCCGCAAAAAACTCTAGATGTGGCTGGAAAATTCTCATTGATATCCGTTTACATTTGGCATGTCCAACGACTATTGGAAGAGTATCCAAGAGATGTGGGAATATCACCTACAACCAATGGCATACACATTTGGATACATTTGGCATGTGCAACCACATTGAGAGAATACTGACGCGGCCTACGGATGCCTAACGGATGCTTGGTTCTGAAGTTGGGGAATCCTCTAGATTCTCCTGCTTACCTCCACGGCAGTTGGATTTGTCCCTTTGGCAAAGTTTCTGAGGCATCAAAGATCGAGAGAAAGACACCATGGCCTTTCGTCATACGCACTTTGACGGCATTGATGCGAAGCTTTTTGTGGGGTCCGACCTGGGGTCCCACTGGCTGTTTTCGTGAGCCAAATGAAACACCCAGGAAGTGGGGAATGATACCACCGAAACATGGCAGGTCTGAAAGGGATTTTTGGCAATTTGATGTTAACCGGATTTGATAAGTTTCTCTGCCCAGTTTCCATTTAGAGAGAGCAACATTGGCCAAGATATGTCAAATTTTAGTTGTTTTCTTGGTCAGAACGAATTTGAACCAGGCTTTGGGGTCAGTAGAATGGAGTTGCTCCATTTCTGATGAACTTCCTTTCAGCAAAGCTTCTTCAATAGCTTCTTCCCTCCGCTCCAAGGTCTATGGACTCCCACTTTTTGTTTTTTCTGTGTTCAACTGAATCAAAGATTCATATTGTCTTGCTTTTATGAACAACATACAGCATATTGTATATATATAATTCATTATAATTATATGTATATATACATATGTATCTATATAGACTATATAGACACCACATACATCAAGTAAACTTTCATACACATGCCAAATCTTCATCTTTTGTGTTTTGGTCCATGGCCCATGACCAGGATCGTGCGCCTGATGAGTCTCTGCCACGGCACGGCTCTCAAGGAGATCGGCGGGGAGGATGCCACGGACTGTGCGGCCTGGCAGTGTATTGCAGGCTGAGTGGTTAAGGATTTAAAGAATCACATGATGGATGGATTATAACCATGATATATGATGATATTGATTCAATGATTGATGGATGATGATGGATGATGATGGATGATGATGGATGATATATTAATATATGATGATATATGATGATATTGATTCAAGTGATTGATACCATCATCAGCCATGATATCATCATCAACCACGATAAAAAATATCACATAATGATGATATTGATGGGTGATCTCACCCAAGATTTTTTTTAAAAAAACTGACATTGTTGGAGAATCACTTTGGCCTACTGGTAACAATGTGATTTTGGAAAGTTGTTGCTTTAACAGCTGGGGCAACGGGCAATATTTTGATTGCTTTCCTATCATTGGTTTCAGAAAGGCGCCGCTTTTATTACAGGGGCGGCTCAAAGAGGCGTTTAGAGTCTAGTTGTAATTTGGTCAACTTGAAGATCTTGATAAGAGAAGCTCAGCTTCAGTCACCTTCCCTTTATGAAAAAACGTAGGAACAAAAATGAGTTTGGCGTGGGTGCATTATCCCCTCCATCATTCATGGATGCAATCAGAGTCTCCATTCTATGCATCTACCATTCATCTGGCATATGATGTAAGACCAGAGGTTTTAATTCTACCATCTGGTTATTTAACATTGCCATGGAAAATCACCATGTTTAAGTTCGGTAAACCTATATAAATGGGCCATCTATACCATGGCTATGTTATGCTATGTTAGTCATAACCAGACGGTATATCAGCAGACATGTTCACATCAGATCCTGCCATCAGATCCGATCCTAGCATCAGATCCTCAGGAAACCATCGATCCTCAAGGATTGGACAATGGGACGTTGCATCACCTGCAAACCTGCAGCGAGCATGGCTTTAATCGGGTCGTCGCTTGGACGGCTTGGACGGGGCCATGATTTCACAGAAAATCGGGCCTGAAAATCACCGAGGAATAGAGGTTTTTCTCATGGTTTTTTAGAGGAAAATCCACGGACAAATCCTCAAACTCAATGGATGTTGGGAAAATCATGGAACTCAACAGGGAATAGTCCATTGCCACCTTGATGAGCATCGGTTGTATCTTGAGATCTATTGAGTTGGCATGGCGGTTGAGTTTTTTTCAACATGCTGCTGCTCCTTCCGGGTTCTTAGGAAGTATTGCTTCATCTCATCCAGTCCTTGATTACGACGCTTGGCCGGACCGGCTGCCGCTGCCGGGCCGGAGGAGGTGTATCCATGACCATTGGACCATCGGAACGAATCATAAGCTGAATGAAGCTGATAAGTTTGTCCAAACATATATGGCAGCATGAAGCGGAACATCATGGAAAACATTGGAAAACCTTGCAAAAAAATAATGTGTCCCTGTGAAAACTGCCATTTGGGGGTATACCCCATTTCGTTGCACATCAATACGCACAGACATTCAACAAAAGAACCTTCTCCGGTCAAAGGGAGGTTCACTACAGGTGTTGCGCATTTCCTTTGTGGCGCATGCACAGATCTTAGATAATTGCCCATCATGTGACAAGATTCAGAGGTCAAATGACTAAAAACCCTGGGATTTACCCAACATAGCAATGGAAAATCACCATTTTTAATGGGAAAATCCACTATTTCTATGGCCATTTTCAATAGCTATGTGAGTCATTACCAGAGGGTACCATGGGACTCTTCCCCTCAAGCAGGGTACAGACCTGGGATTTGCCACATGCGATTCCACCAAGCAGTACGACAACCAAGCTGGAAAACCGGTGGTTTCCCAAGGAAAATATTATGCAAATGGATGCAAATGGTATCAAATGGTGGGTTTTCCACATCTATAATCTATAATTATCTTAGTTTACTGGAGGATATAGAGGTTACTATTACCAAAAGATATGTTCGTTCTATCTTTTCTTGTACGGCTGCAAACCTTCTTATGTGGTCGTGTCAATTCAAGGACAACAATAATAGGAAGTTTGTGATTTTACACGCAAGCTTTCTCTCAAACCATTTTTGGTTTGATTCGTTTGAAATTATTTCACAATAGTCCAACCGGACCCTCATATTTCTAATCAAACCGCATTCATTTCCCTATAATTTCCCATCATATCCCTGCAATCTCCTTAAATCCCACATAAATCCGCATCATTTTCCCAAACAAGTCAATCTTAACTCAGGCAAAGCCTGGACGACGGCATCATCCGCGTCCCTGCGCCCATCATCTCGCGCGTGTACCAGACCCTGTCGAGAGGCTTTGTCAATCTGCTGAATGCCAAGAAGATTGCGACCCGGCAAAGCCTCCAGGGTGATACTGCCATTGGTTCGTTGGACCAGTTGAAAAAAATCACCATGCTTTGATAGTACAGGAGACGCAGGATATATGTTGCTTTAAGTACAACTCGAAATCTATTCAGTACAGTATGGGTTCAATTTGAGTTGAGTTAGCTTGATTACCATGGCGAAATTGCGGTGGCTTGGTATTTTTATTCAATCTCTGATGCTTGATATTTAGGGATATAATGGAGATATAGTCCGATGGGTAGATTACCCCGGGATTGAACAAGTTCAATTGGGATTGGTGCTTTCTCAGAAGATATTCACATCATTCGATATTCCAACATGTTCCGGAACATTCTCCTGCTATGTGTTTCCCATGTTCTCGCAGATGTCCACACTTTTGGGTTGATCAAACACCCATAAATTGCTTAAAATCTCCATTTTCAGTGGTTACGAAAATCATATTTTTCCCAAAAATCACCCCTTTTTTTCATGGGTCCATGGTGAATCCCAGGCCCAAAACCCCCTCCCGAGGCGGACACACGCTTTCCCTTTCCTTTTGCTCAGCTCATCTCTCTTCTGTGGCTGGGATGGTTGGGATCCGGTTGGGATCCGGTTGGGATCGAAACGCCATGGATTTCCAAGAGCTGAATGGTTCATGGAAAATCCCCAATCGAAATGCCATGGATTTAGGAGATTACCATCACCTCCAGTGTTGGAAGAATGGAGGGATATTCAAATTCAACATGTTCGGTCGGGCCGATGTTTGAAGTCTGACAGTGGCTGGTTAAGGACAGTCTCACCAGCTTGGGGTGTGGGTAAAGTGGGTGCCAGATCTGGTATGGCACAACAGCAGAAATGGCCAACACCTGTGGAAAGCCTGCGGTTTTCTAGTGCCAAAGCCTTAAATTCTGATCTGTCAGAAATATGTGAAATATCGGTGCCTGCAGGGAGCTTGAATCGAGAATCCTCAAAAGCAGTCTCAGGTCTTGTTGATGTCTACTATTTCTGTTTTCCCTGCCATTCAGTAGCCAAACATCTACCGCCCTCAGATGACTGACAACTGAGGCTCTTCGCCAATATTTTTCTCACACCTATCTTGGTGACCAGCATCTTCACTCAACCCGCACTGTGCCCTGGTCCCAGTCCTGGTGTTTGCCAGCTGGATGGGGCCACTGTTTGCTTGAGACACGCTATGTATGGGATGATATTGATAGACTTTTCATGGGGGAGTCGTTCCACACAGACTCCATACTCTTTTAAATCTATCACATTGAACTAATTCATACTAAAACTATAATTCCATCTAATTCCAACTTTTGAGGTAGTATAGCTACATTTCAGTGAGATCAGTGAGATCAGGTGACCATAGATACCACTTCCAAAACCATGGGGCAGCCACTCATTTTCCAGTGCCGATCGTGCCAGTCGCTTTCGAGGTGCGTCATCTTCAGCGTCATTCCCATTTTCGGACGCTGGGCGTCCGCTATGGTCGAACAGCCGGCTGGATGAGGTCAAAATGAAATGGACCAGGAATTGTGATTGGCTAAGACTAAGATGATGGATTTTTTTGGCGGTAAAATCGATGTCCCATGTCTCATCATTTTTTTAAAATGGATACATAGAGGGTCAAAAGATATATGCCCAATAACCAACAGCCTCGTTCTTCCCAAGAATGGCCTCCATGCCTTTGATGTTTGACCTTCGGCAAATTATGTAGGTGAGCTATCAAGGATGATAGTGAAACATACTGAACATTTATATCATATTTATATCATTTATAAGCCATGGAAAACATCCATCCCATATGCAACCCATGGTGCTGGAATATGAATCCATATGAATCCCAACATTTGCCCAAACAAAATTACCCAGTTTCGTAAATATACCAGCACCATGGTTCGCATATGGGCATGGAAAATCTTGGATCCCAGATTTCCCTCCAGGGTTAACTGTGGATGTTTTCCATCCACTTAGGAATGTCCTGCTTGAACTTCATCGGTGTGGAGTTGGAGAATCCTTTCGGTCACTTGGAAAATTGCTGGAGAACCCTGGAACCACTGGTGATGTTTATGTAGATCTGTATGTAGATCTATAGCAGTATGTTTGACTACTAGCCCATCCCTGATTTTTAGACGATGCGGGTCAAGAATCTAGAGGTGTTCAATTAAAAAAACATGTGAACCAGATCATTATCACCACAAAACTTAACAAGAAGTGTCTCTGAACTCTGAATCAGATCGGGGGAAAGTTGCGGCGTTGGATCAGATGAGGCCAAGATGACAATGACCTGCCGCTGGACCATTTCCAAGGCGAAATGAACAATTGTCACTGGGACCACTGGGGGAGATGAGGCAATGAGGCATTCCACCTGGGAAGCTAATAGAAGCTATGGATTTCGGAATCCCGCGGTACAGTCCAATTGGCACCTCAACACATGGGGCCTGTCATTCCTTAGCCCTTGGTAGAGAGAAGCCGATAAAGGGATTGAATGGCTGGTTCAAACACCCAGCAGATCCTACTCGGCGAAAATAAGCAACAATTCCCAGTTTTTTTGAAGTACCAGTCTCGTTTGTTCCTAACCCCACTGGTTAAATTCTCACTGTTTGCTGGTTTCAGCGGGATTCCTAGGGTTGTCTTCGTCAAATCAGCGGTGGTGCTCAGTTCAGCCCCCATTTGTATGTTTGTGTGGATCCCATTATTCACCACATGCCGTGTGCTTTGGTGCTTTCATACCCCCGATTTCAGTTGGTTAAATCCACTATTTTCCAACCTATAAATCCAGTTGTTCACCCAAATCTCCCATATTCAGTGGTTTAGATCCCTTAGTCTTGTGGTTCATGTCTCGCTTAAATCGCAAATGGCTTTGTTCAAATAAGATAACTATAGCTTATTTTGTTTGGGTCATAGCTTATCGTTCATAAGTTACATAATGTTACATATTCCCCATGTTTTTTTGTGTTCCAGTTGTTTTTTTTGTACCCAAGATCTGCCTCTCAGCTGAGGTCTCCTCATGCTGCTCCACAGCAGTGCTGATTTGTTGCCGGATGTGGATGCCTTGAGATGTATGACCGATGTGGATGCCGCACGGCGGAAACGGCGGAAAGCGTCACTGAAGTTAGGTGATCAGAGATTTCTGTGATTTCTGTGGTCATTTCTTTTCCCAACAGTAGAGTAACAGTAGAGTACCTCTTGCGACACAGCATTTCAATTTACAGCCAAACACATCACCGGAGATGTGATGCTGGCGCCTGAGGAGATTCGAGAGATCATGATGGAGGAAAGAGAACTGGAGCCTTGAAATTTGCCAAATTGATGTCGAACCAGGAAGGGGAGATTCCTCGAAATCCTATGCATATGAATCAGGATCATCCGCAAAGGTATTTTATATACATAATAAGTTGTATATACAATAAATATATATATATATATTATATATCATTATAGATCTATGTGTAGTATAATTCTCCAAGATAATATATGTTTTTTCTGATTGATATCCTCCCAGATTCGTGGTCATACCACTGCAGATTCTGGCTGCCGTCTGAGGACCCCTCCTTTCCCAGCAAACCATCGTCTCCTAAATCCACCGGGTCGGACGATTTTGGGAGGATGGGGAAGTCGAATTCAATGGATTGGTTTACCCTCTGGTAAACTAACATAGCTATGGAAAATCACCATTTTTCATGGGAAAATCCACTATTAATGGCCATTTTCAATGGATTGGTTTAAAATTTAGAGGAAAGCCCCCATGATCTTCATGGGAAAATCGATGGTTTCCGGTTAAGATTTTCCCCAACAAACCAATCCATTGAAGAATGAGATGTGTGGAAATAGATGTATCACTTGTATGATCTAGAATCTAGCGCAAGTCTAAAGCGATGTAGATGCGAAGCTACTTGGAGACGCGTTCACATCATTTCATATCTATACTTTAAATCATGTTTGCATTGTGCATGACTGTTTTCTTTTTCGTATGATCGGCCCCAGGGCCCAGGAAACATCTTTGATATGATGTTATTCCATACCCAGACTATGGATCAAAAGCCACACGCAGGATTCTGTACGGCAGGTCGTTTTGTTTGTAAAGAGTGCCCCGTTCTGAGTCTGTTAAGATCCACCAACAACCAATGATTGGATCAGTCAGTAGTAGCCATTTCCACCAGTCACTATTTCACCATGTTTCACCATATTTCACCCCATTCCTCATCATCAACAATAGGAGAATGGCTCAATATCACATGGCCCCACTTATTCCTTCATTTTGTTTCATATCCTACAATTCCTTCCATTTGTTACCATTTCCTATAAATACCCATATCCAATGATCATTACGTAATCATTATGTACGGTGTTGTCAATCAGATTCCACTAAGTTCGAGCTGTAATATCATGGAGATTAATCACACTGTAAGGATATGTATAAGATCACCCACTATACATTGTATGTAAAATGTTATCTATAGGTCTATAGGCCATCATGGGTTATAATATCCGTCAAACTCCATGAAACATTATCCATAGATATAATATGATATAATTCAAATTGCTCCTATAAATCTGTTTTCCAGTGCAGTTCTACGACATTTTCCATGGTTAAAAACATGGTTAACCCATGATTATCACCTCCATTTTTGACTCCGCCAGGTCCACCTCGTTGCCACCGCCCAAGCCGCGGCCGCCCAAACGGACGTTGTCCTCGACCCTGGAACGGGGCTCGTGCCATGGCGAAGTTGACGCACCTGGGGTGGAGGGTTTTGGACCCCCAAAATCCATCAAAATCCCAAAGAAAGGTGTTTTTGTGGGATCAAACATGATGATTTAATGGTGATTTATGGTGATTTATGGTGATTTAATGGTGATTTATGGTGATTTAACACATAGATGACATAGATGATGAATTGTGATTTAGAATGATTTAGACACATATAGATGATGAATTGATGATGATTTGTTTGCAAAACACGTTGGGAATTGATCATCTGTTGGATGCTGGGGATTTGATCCAAGAATGGAAATTGGATCGATTGAGGATTCGGAACATTTGACCAAGGAGATTGAATCCGAACTACTTGGGATTTGTGATGATTTTTCCAAGAATAGAGAAGGAGGATTATGCAACAAAGATGAATCAGAGATTTACCATCACATCAATGAGAAATTTTGCGTCTTTGGGTATGTATTTGTCGGCTTTAGGACCTTGTAGATTCCTGTGAATATTTGATTTTTTCCTTACGAAACACCGGACCCAAGCTACCAGTGAACCATGTTTTGAGGGATTTCACCATTCCAAAATACCCGGTGAATGAATCAACAAGGGATGACACCGAGCAAAATGGATGCAGACACCGAGCCTCAGGGATTGCTTGAGATGGGCACCTTCTCAGGGTGTTTTTTCGATGAACCCAAATCCAAATGTCCTGGGCCATGGGGTTTGGCGTCCATCGCAGCGCCAAGGTCCTTGGACACGATCGGAAATGAGTCGCCAGTGGAGGACCCGTTTTGGGCGGTTCATGATCGGTTCCAAAAAAAAACTGACAGAGATGAAGGACTTTAAAGCTGTCAAACAATGATGATAATGATGGGGGGGCTAAAAAAGGAAACGACACTATGACGCTTTGAAGCAACAAAAGTCAAGTTTTGAAGCAGAAAAAAAATGGCGTTCAACCGGACGTACGTTGGGAATATAATCACCTTTTGGTGATGCGATTGACTAAGCTAGACATCCGGGTGTGGATCATATTTCTGATATCAAAATGGACGGTTTGGATTGTAGTGCTTAAGAGTTCAATACCTCCATCCTTGACCAACACACTCTCATATCATCAAACGCTTATCCTCACAAAAAACACTGTTTTTGAGATACGCTGTGTCCATTCATTTCCACCCCTGGAATCGGCTGCAAATATGTCTAGGGCTTGGTGGCTCAACCCCCAGTGCACAATTTCCAGGACAAGCAGCGGTTGGGGATACCGATCACAATACTCTGACCAAATTTAGACATGCAGTGATAGTTGATTCTATTTTTCCCACAGTGAAACCAGCTTCAAAAGCCACCTTTTTTAGGGATTCCATTCTTCTGCGATGATTTACAAGAAGTTGTCCTGCTAAACGTGGGCGATCGTCACCCCTTCGCCGCATTCTTCAGGACAGCAACTTGCTGGCGGCGCTTCCCAGCTCTCCTACCGGATGCTCGGAACATTCGCAAGGAAGTCAAGCCATCAAGGACTGGTGTTGGCTGCGGGGCACATGCGAAAAACCTTGGGCCCTGTCCAGGTTTGGCCATGGGGGAGTAGACATGAGTAGACTACCCTGCTGAAAATCCATATATCACAGAATATATTTTTGGGGGGGGGCAAGGATGGGCAAGGTATCCATGATTAGCTGTGAACAAATGGCTTGGTTGGAATTTTAAAAAAATGCCAACATCAGGCGGTTTTTTTTACGCTCCAACACCCACTCAGAGATGGAGAGGCCGCCATGACTTGTGGTTTTGACCACCGATTTCATATATTTCATGGGGTACACAGCAAGGCGAGCAGAGAAAACAGTCATTTGAGGTGTATGACACAATGACCGAAGGAAACTAAAAAACGTGTTTGTCATGTGGTAAACCCAATGATGTTGCGCATTTTGTTGCGCATTTTGTTGCGCATTTTGTTATATGGTCAACCAAACACCCCTGGTGGGTCATTCTCTTGGCTGATCCCAGCTGGCCAACGAGGTTGCGACTAGGGAAGATGGCCAACATCATCTAACACGATCCTACTTGATATGACTTGATACTCTCAGGCGCACTTATGATCACCACACTAATCCCATCCCTTTTTTGTCCCAGTAGTAACAGCCTATAGAAACCTTGGATGGGTTCCGTCACCAACCATCCAGCCCATGGAGGCAACCCTGGAATATGAAAAAAACAACATGTGCCCTAAACAAAACTACCCAGTTTCCCTATGGATCCAGTCGTACTGTACCTTCTCAGGAAGTGGGACTGGGCTATAATCTACGAAAAATTGGAGGGTTAGCCGTACCTTCTAGTGGCCAGTGGCCATGGTTTTTATGCATCTCCAAGCGATGGGACCAGGAGAAGCCCAAGAGATTGAGCCACATCCTCCGCAGCTCGACAATGGGTCAATCAATGGGAAAATCCATGGGAAATCCATGGGAAATCCATGGGAAATCCATGGGGAATCCATGGAAATCCATGGGAAAGATGGATATAAATGGAGGTTTATAGCTGTGAACTTCATAGTTTGAAAATGGGGGATTTTCCAGCACGCCACCAAAATGAGTGCCAGAGCATAGGTGCCAGAGCATAGTCCAAATGTTGGGCGACCACAGATTGGTAGATGTCTGGTTGTGCCAAGCTGTTGAGCTCTCGTATTTTGTATTATTGGTTATTATTTTGTATTGCATGATGCAAAGACACCTGAGAACACCTAAGAAAGTATGAGAAAGTATGATTGTTGCTCATATGACTTAATGTGTCTATGCCACATCTGTAACAGTTTGGATTTTGGATTGATCCGATTTGTTGTTCCAACTCTGAACCCTGCCTACGTCAAGCGTTGAGAAAAGTTGTGTTTGAAACTTTCGAAACTCGTCAATGGATGCTGAATCTCTGATGGATTCTTTGAGAGGAACATGATTCCGGCAGTTGAAATCAGATCAAATGACTCTTTGTTGATCTTTGTTGTATTTCTGAGTGTGTCACGAGTCAGCAGGCAGTGTCACTGGGGCTATATCTTGGCAGCGCCTGCAGTGTGAGCACAGTCAAGCAAGAACTGAGCTGTTGATAGCAACAGATCAATGTGTTGGGTCCCTCGATTAACGACCATTAAATATAGGAACATGATGCATTTTCCAGTTTTTTATTTTTTTTCCTATGGAATATCTAATGGTGGATGGGGAACATCATCCAAAAATTGGGATTCATGGGATATCTAATGGAGACAGGCCCCAACAGGTATATGATAGTCCCAATGTCCACCGTGCAGGTGCAGATAAACTGCAGAACGAGGAACAGGTGAAGCAGGAAGCGATGATGCAAGGCCTTGAGAGGTGCCATGAATGGGATGCCACATGATGCCACCATGCTCCGGTCAGGTTCGTGGGCTCTGAACATGGGGGACTAACCCCATTTATGGCCATTGAAACATGATAAACATGAGGATCCAACGGCTATTCCGATCAAAAAAATCCCATGGATTTGGGGCTGATTATATACACCATTTTCACACACCCAAATTAGAGCATCAAAAAGATCTTATTTTTCGTAGAAACTCATCTTCCAAGCCCCTTTTTGTCAGGGTCAAACGGTTAGTTTTTGGGCTAAAATCACCACTGCCCGAAGTGGGGATGAGGCCCGGCTCAGCACTGGTGTCAGGATGATCTTGAACTTGCAGAGTATCAAGACAGCCGTGGAGGAACAAGCCAAGAAGGTGCGGGGGTCACCGGATGTTGATCAATGATGATCAATGTGATAAATCTCACCCTTTTTTAAGCAGTACATCGTGCAGTTTTGCCGGGTGGCAAGGGTGGCAAGATGTGGAACAATCATCCAAATAAATCCAAATAAGATGGTTAGTGGTCCAGTATTGGCCCATTTGCATGGTGTTAAGAAATCATTTTGGAAAAACATCGAAGTTTGGCCCACCATCACCCGAGCAGACGGCGCCGCCACATGCCAGGTGAGCGAAAGTACTCAAGCGATGTCTGAGTTTTGCATTCACCTCGACACCGGGTCAAAATATCAAGGGCTACCCTCTGGTTATGTCAAAATAGCGAAAATGGCCATAGAAATAGTGGATTTTCCCATGAAAAATGGTGGATCTTTCCATAGTTTTTTGTATGTTTACCAGAGGGTATCAAGGGCTACATCGGAATGTCAGAGAAAAAAACTATTCAATGCTATAAAAAATCTGGCTCGCGGGGAAGAAGTGTGAGAAATTCTAGAAAAAGAATCTCAACTTAATGGATACCCTGTATATACTCTGTATATTATACATATCCCATACACATCCCTATATGGTAAACCAGTTAAACCAATGATATGGCCATGATGGCCATGGTATACCGGTCAAGTCATTCAGGTCCAGCTTGGACCATCCAAACCAACCATCCTTTCAACTGTCGCGGCTGCGAGACCCCGGGGGTTTTACAATAGATTGCTGATCTATGTTCATAAGCCATCTAGTAATTTCATGTAATTTCCTGGATAATTTCATGTTCAATAGATTGGGGATTTGTTGAAACCAATCCATGAACTGGGATGAGAGGGATTAGAAAACAAACCATGTTTTCTGGGAAATCCGTTCTTAACATTTCTTCACCAACGATAAATTGATCTCAGGATGAGATGATGCACCAGCAACGGCCACTGCGGACGGAGGTGTCTCGGCCATAGACCCGCCATATCAATGGAGATACCCTCTGGTAACGTGGCAATTGGAGAATACCCATGGGAATACCCAATTGGAGATACTCCTTTTTTTCCATAACTGGAGGTTTTTGTTCATGGACAAATCATTTATAAATGGGAGATGTTCCGATTTTTCTATTTCCACGTCTGATTGCAGGAGGGTATGTACGCCAGCCATGTGGTATACTCAGATAATTATGAAGAGTTATGACTATAGACTATAGAGATCTACGACGAAAGACTGGAAATTATCATTAGAGAAGATTGATGTGAAACCAAGCATGAACCATTAGAATCCTTATACTGACAGTCCCATGCAGTTCATGATTTCAATGTGTAGAGATTAAACGTTTTCACCCCCATTTTATATAGCTTGATGCCCCATTCATTGTGGGGCGTCAGCCGTCAGCCCCAGAGAATAGAACGATTCCCATTGGCCGCCATCTGAGGGTCGTCCGAGTCGCCGAAGAAACTGGGAATGCGAGAGACTCATGAGATGTATGTGAGCTCCACCAGACTGGGTCAACCTTGTGGTGTTTGGGTAATAGCAATATAGTTAACTGGTTGGTGGTTTGGAACATGGCTTTTATGACTTTCCATGTATTGGGATAGATTTACCCCAACTGACTAATATGTTTCAGAGGGGTAGGTATACCACCAACCAGTTAAGCTTGAACTTGATGTGTTTTTTCCCCATGGAAACTGAACTATTGCGGAAACTGATACTGAACCACTTTTTACCAATTTTGGAATTTGAACTATTGCGGAAACTGATACTGAACCACTTTTTACCAATTTTGGAATTTGATAATTAATGGTCCAATACCAATCAAAGCTCTTAGGTATACCAATTAGATCATTTCCAGATTGTGCATATAGAGGGGTATCAAAGGTTGGCCTCGTTTCCAAAGCTGTGGGTGGCTGAAGTTATGGCAATGGACATGCCAGGTTTTTGGTCTCTCAACCACTGCCACAACGTTCCACTGGGTGAACCATAGCAACCCCGGCCAATGCCACCAGAAATGATTAAGATGGTTCAGAAAATCAGAGGAAATGCACAAGAAGGAAGTTCATGAAATTTCTGATACTTGATCCAAAACTTGATCCAAATTCAGCAAGACTTCAGCCACCTGGGCCACCAACTTTTCACAAATTTTCACTTTTTCTTTTTTCGAAGCCCGGGAACCGTGGGAACCGTGGGACCTCCCTGCAGTTCTCCGTATGGACGGATCGCTGGCATCGTTGGCATCGTTGGCATCGTTGAGTCATCTTGAGTCTTAGTGCCAGGTGGATGACATGTCCTTCACCAGAAACGCTATGCAACATTATGTAGTAATGTGGTACTTATGTATATAACATTTGGTAAACTTGTGCAGCTTGCGATCTTTGCTATCAGAAGTCATTTCAAGGCCCCATGATTGCTTGATCCTCAAGCCCTTTTTTCGTCTCAAGACCATATGCGGGATCTTGCGATTCACGTGTGTTGGATCGG
>Ga0126342_10003236_pt1 | contig 26700 bp, 19 predicted proteins | sample Cyp1metagenome_FD_92528 | JGI IMG/M metagenome (GOLD analysis project Ga0126342, IMG submission 92528) | Coral microbial communities from Lord Howe Island, Old Settlement Bay, Australia - Cyphastrea 1 metagenome | ecosystem: Host-associated > Invertebrates > Cnidaria > Coral ...
ATCATCATCATCATCATCACCATCAGCATCAGCATCAGCATCATCATGTTCTTTTCCTCATCCTGATCATCCTCCTCCTCATCATCATCCCGCTGGCATTGAAGATACGTCTTCCCTTCCTTCCTTCTCCTACCCCGCTAGCTTTCGTCATCCACCCCCGGCCTCAAGTATGACATGATACTATGGATGGTCCCGAAATCCTGCACTAAAATGTGTTTTTGATACTAGTGTATTTCTCTTTATTTTATTTTTTAAATGGGCTTATGATATCGCAATCACCAGAAAAGCTTGGGAACCTGGAAAAAATGTGGGAAACATGACCTATACCATCTTGGAAACGTTGTCCTATTTTTTTAATGGGTTTATGACACTGTGGATGGCTGCAAAATCCTGCACCAGTTGGTAACTACTGTGCTAGGTACCTATGAAACACTGTAAATAATGGGATTATAATGCAATAAACCATCTACCAACTGGTGCAGGATTTCTTCCATCCACAGTATGTTATGTTATGGTGTTAATGTTTTTGAGTGGGTTTATGGTAATTACCCCCCCCCTGACATGGGAGAAATTCCAGGTTTTCATGTGTTTTGTTGGAGTTGTTTAGAATGTGTTGTATGGTGTTATGGTAGTAACTGATATTACAATCCCCCATATTTCGAAAAAAAAATGGGGAACGAAACGAGTGCCAAGGTAGGGGTTCTGGTGACTTTCTGGGGGATAGGGATAAGATACCAAGATACCAAGGGTAGGTTGACACCGACACCTCCTCGGTCAAGGGCTGGGAAAGAGCACAGCACAGCACTCAACGTAGGGAAATGCTGGTTGCTAAGGGAGATCTAAGGGGAAGTAACCCCAAATTGCATGACCTTAGATTGGTTAATGTTTGCAAGTCAGCCAGAATATGTGTTGGTTTAATACCTGCAATGATTAGTGAATAGTGATGAATAGTGATGAGTACAGTGATGAACACTGACGAATAATGAATTTGTTTCGGCATGCGAATCCCTCGATCAATTTTCATCTAGTGGTTGAAGGAACCAAGTCTAATTATTTTGGGGATCCTTGAAAGAACCACAGCAAAACCAAGAATGATATAATTACCATGCAGTTGGCCATGCACTACCATGCTATATCTTGTGCACGGCCCACCCAACAGTTGGTAGTGAAAGTCAAAGGAAGCCCCTCTCTGGTTTGGGAGATGAAGGCCAAAAAAAAAGTACTGCTCAGCCGAAAGAAAAAGTTGGTTCTGCTCTAAGTTTGGACATGCTTTGGCGGGCAATCATGTCTTATAGCCCAAGGAATATAATGTTACGAACCCAATCACACACCATACCCCCTTGACCAATTTCGCACAAATTATGGTCATTCCTGAATCGACAAAGGTCTGACAACATGTTTGTCATTTCGGGGCAATCATAAATCATGTACTGGGTGGTTTGGAACATTGTTTACTTGTCAGTTGGGAATTTCATCATCACTGACGAAGTCCATCATTTTTCGGGGTAGGGCTCAACCACCAAGCAGTCTATAAATCATCATAAATCTATTTATCATCCATAAATATCCATAAATCATAACCACCATATTGTTGATTTATCATCTATACATGAGTGATTTTTCAGAGCGTTACCAGAGGGATCCGGTGTTGAACGTGAGGGATGATCCTTTGTGACCACCGGATGGGGACAAAAAACCGGCAGAACTTTTTGGGGCGTGGCTTTATACAGGATGGGGCCCCCGTAAACGATAGCGTTCAGTTGCCTAAAAAAAGTGTTTGAATTCTATGGTTTATGGTAGATATAAGTACAGTCAATGGGGATTATAATGGTATTTAAACCAACTTATAACTGGGGGGCCCCATCCTGTATCCATGTTATTTGAGTTTTGGGCGTCATCTGAAAATGGGGCAAAACGCCTCCAAACGGCCGTTTCAATAGGAAAAACGTATATGAAAATTCATGATTGACATTGATGAAGCAGCAGAAAACAGATGGGTAACCCAGCTTTTACCCATTTCACCAACATTTATACCATCTGGTCATTTAACATAGCCATGGAAAATCACCATGCTATTAAGTTAAGAACGGTAAACCATCTATTTCTATGGGCCATCTATACCATGGCAAACTGTTAAATGACCAGAGGGTATTATCAATTATATCCCCTATAAATTTCTATAAATCCATATAAATCCATATGAATCCCTATAAATCCCTATAAATCCCTATAAATCGCTATAAATCGCTATAAATCGCTATAAATGGGCCATTTCCCATGGCTATATTAAATAATCAGAGGGTAGGTTACCTAAGTTACCAGCCAAGACATGTCCAGGTCTCGGTCAAAAACCGATGGATTTTTTCCTGGTCGAAAACCATGGCAGGATGGACCTATTCCATCGCCATGCGTCTGGTGGGCACAAAGGAGCGGACAGACGGAAGAGATGCCACGATGCCAGCAACGTAAGGGGACGATATTATGGTAACCATCTATATATATATACTGATGGTACTATAATGGGGTTAACTATAGTAATATATATTGCAAAGATTTCACATCTGAGTTACTTAAGACTTGGTCGTTGCATTTAGTTGGTGTTTTGAGTAGCCATTTCTTCCTTTGTATTACTGTAACGTACTAGGAGTCTCATGTTGTTCAGCCATCATGTGGGGAGTGGACTTTCCTAGGGAATGAATTGACGTCGCTGGGACGTCGTTCGGACGTCGTTCTGACGTCGTTTTTTTTTTCCATGCAGTATATATCATATCCCTTATCTCACACTTCACTTTCAGATTCACTATTCATTTCACAACAAACCATTATCAAAAACGATCCATCAGCGGCTTGCTCTGCCGCCCATGCAACTCAAAAACCCAACACTTCCTACAGGCTTACTATTTTTGAAACTTCCGCCACCGCCTTGTGCGGTACTACTGGTATCAGTTCATCAAAATGAAGCAAAGGTTTCCGCTGCATTTAGATGGTGATTTGGGTTGCGGGCATGTATAGGCATGACTTCCTGGAAACTGCATTTAGATGAGGGAAAGCAGATTTTCAGCACACAGGCGTGACTTAGGCATGAGTTTCGTGCTTTCCTGTACTGGCTCAACAAATTTTAAACAGATAACAAGACCATGTTGCTGGAAGGCATCAAAGACCCAGTGATCATCATGCTCGTGCACCAGCCAGCGGATCTAGCCGCACAAGGCTTAGATCCCTATATGTGGGAGGAAGTGATTTCCACTCCTGCTGCAGCCCTGACTGATGTGGTCAAAGAACGTGCTAAGGCCGTCTCCGAAGGCGGGTGGGGAATTGACCACAAGTACATGCAGCGCAGGATCGACCAAGACCTGGCGGTCCGATCGCAGACATTGCTAAGGATTTCTATAGGGGAGTGGTGACAAACATCACGTACGCGAAGATGCCTTCCCTGACTGGCGACGCGTTGTGTGTTGTCCCACGCAACATGTCTCGAGACCGTGCCACTGGAAACGTGAATGTCATCCTGTCTGGAAATGGCATTTCCTTGCCAATGATCACCTTGAAGCCTAACCAGATCGTTCCAGTGAGTGGAGGGTACCTTGTTCCCTTGAAGTACTGGTGGAGGTGGAGGTGACACTGGGTGAACTTGTCCGCTCACACCGCTTAGTCCACGTGCCGAACGACCGAAGGTTCGATGATGCCATGAGCAACGTAAGGGGACGATATTATGGTAACCATCTATAAATATATATATATATATATATACTAATGGTACTATAATGGGGTTAACGATATTACATAGTTGGTACACCTTTAGCTATATGGCGATGTATCCATGATGGTAACCATAAATTACTCTAATGGGGTTAACCAATTATAGTAACTACTACACGTAATAGATTTATATTGCGGTACAATGAGAGATTTGAGGGGGATATAATGGGACATGATAATGGGGGTTAACCAACCATAATGGGATAGATGACCATAACCACAGACCATCTTTTGCCTATGGCACATATGGAGAGATGTTTAGCCCACTAGGGAACATATGGGAGTCTAATATGATATGCAAGTATGTGACAAACAATAACCATAGGAACGAGAATATGATGGGATACAATCTGTATACTCTTGATGGCTTTAACAACCATTTATTGGGATATAATGGGTATATAATAAGGATAAATATGGATATAGCCACTAATATGGGATGTAACATTACGCAAACCAGATATTGATATATGTGTTTTGATGGATATATATATATTGTATATCATGCCTATAATGCAGATAATATAACGGTATGTATACACATAATATGTTGAAACCTGATTTGAAACAGACTTTCTGCTCGGTGTGTTTTCCTGTTTAACAGAAAAGGGAACCACTAAACAACCATCCATCAGAGCCGGAATGTTGATCCAGTGTATCCTGGAAAATGGGGATGTCAAGCAACAGGTTTTGGGCGAATCTAAGCGGATTCCGGGAGAATCCATGTGTGAAACAGCAAGATGAAGATGTTTCCGAAGAATTTGTCGCAATGATTTTTTGTCTCAAAATTTATATAGTTTTGCTGGGCTATCCCGAATTCGGAATTCAGTGGGAAAATCTTCACCGGAAACCCATGGGTTTTGAGGTTCCCTCTCAATTTTCCCTTCAATCCAATGAATCCCAGATTTTGGCCAAACAATCCGATGGCTCCGGAGCTTCCGAACGCTTCGTTGCGCAGGAAGAGCGAGGCTTCGAGATGTGTCAGTTCCTTGGCAGAGCTGAAACATCTCGGAGAATGGGCTGGAAATTGGGCCCGACCTGATGAAAATTCGTAAGGTACCCAAGGGCAGACGTTTACATAGAGCAAAAACCACATGGGGAAACAATTTTTGCAAATGATCTACGAACGGTTTTCCACATTGAACTGTTAGTTTACGCGAGAGTCTCTTAAGTGAGAATTGTTCAAAAACCATAGGTTCATTGTGAATATTGGGTTTCTACTAATCTATTGTGAAGGGATCAGAACAATCCATTATTGGAATAGCAAGCAAAGCAATAGAATTAGTTCACAACCGGGTTTTGGGGATTATCAACTGTCGAAAAAACCTTGCAGTATAAATGATAAGTGTGGGAATATGAAGAAAATACAAGCAAACTGGGAATAACTGCTAGGTATAACGTTAGGGACAATAGGGTTACTAGGTCCCAAGCAGATGGTCTTTTGTTTTTGTTTGGCAGGGTATTTTTTTGGTATTCAAGACTGATCACAATTTACAGCAACCATTGAGATGGTGTCAGCATTTCAGAAACTATTCCAGAAACTGATTGGTGGTTCTTTTTCCTGCTGTTTCATAAACATTTGGAATGATATCAACAGTGAATGCGGCTGAGGAATTGTCAAGCCACCCAGGGAAGACGATGCCAAACCAACAACCTCAATGACTAATATGTTTGTTTTGAGGTTGGTGGCTCACCCATCCTAGAATTGACTTGAGTCTTGGCCCCATTCTATAGAGGATGGGGCCGCCCAGTTATAAGTTGGTTGATAAACCCTTATATATAATCCCCATTAACTATAGTTATATCTACCATAAACCATTGCTAAGCCACTTGAAATGGGTCTTTAAATATCCAGTCGAGAGTGGGTCAGGTACCCCGGGTACCCCGAGTTTAGGTCGCCCCTGATTCGAGGCTCGTTTCTCGCCACTGGGAGATTGTGGAAGAAGGTCATGAACCCGAACGTGTGGACGGTGATGGTGTGTAACTTGACAAGTTCGTCAGGGGGTTGTGGTTGAAAGCCGGTGGCTGGGTTAAACTTGGATAGTTTTTGTATAACTTTTAGTGCACTATAATCCTTACTATATGTGGGGTTTGCATTTGCAGAGTATCCAAGATTGGAAACAGTTGATGCCCGCATTTGCTGACTGATCTACTGAATCTCCCCAGAATATTAACTCTTTTCTTGGATAAGGTTTTCTGATCTTGGCAAGATTTGGATTCAACCTAGGTCTCGATACACATGTTTGCTTGGTTGGTGAATGGATTTCTTGGATTTTATTTGTATTTTCTACGGAGGAATGCAAAGAATGTACTATACGACAAAGCACCGACTTGCTTGAAGGTGTACCTCAGTTTTGGCAATATTGATCATACTTGGATATAATTGGTATGTTTTGTCAATGCCAATCCCCCCTGTTTTTCTTATCTCTACACGCGGACTTTATGGGAGGGATTGTTGGTTGATTTCCATCCCTCCTTGCGATGAGGATTCTCTATGACCACTATTTATCCGTGGGGTCTCAACATCACAAACCCGATATCACAGTTGAGCCCATGCTGGTAGCATAGGGGGTTCAGCATCAATGTATCAAATTAATTATGTTAGCATCATTGTAACAATGAAATATGACAATTATATATTTAGTTATATATTTAATTATATATATACATATATATACATAAGTTTGATATCTCATATTTTTTTGGCTTTATCATGCCACCATATGATGTCATTATTTTTAGTATACCCTAAATCATGCTGGCTTACAAAAAACCATGAGTCCCGTAAGTGGGAGAGTCCATGAACGAGATCCTTTAAAAACATGTGGCACGTTTCCTGTAGATTCTCCCGAATTACCAAGCCCAATATTCATTGTTTGCTATGGATCCCATTACATCATATTATATCATATGAATATATATATGAATATTAATTATATCTATATCTATATCCGAAGATATCCTCATACTAGGTTTGTTAACCTCCATTCTATCTCACCATAAAGACATCCCCCTGACATTTAACACCCCTTAAACCGTCGCAAATATATCTTGTTATCCTTTTATCCGCTGCCACCATCATGACTCTGGGGAGTGCTTAATCTGAAAGCCGGTTCGTGGGGTGATTTCAGATTGAGATTTGGGATAGATGTCATGGTAAACATACAAAAAACAATGGAAAATCACCATGCTATTAATAGGTAAAACAAAATTTTCTATGGGCCATGGCTTCCATAGCAAACTGTTAGTTTACCAGAGGGTAGATGTCATTAGAATCATTAGAAGCCTATGCTATGTACCCAGCTATGTACCCACAGTTATGGCCATTTACCAGTAAGAAAACGTCAGTAAGTCACCCCATTTATTGTGAAGATGATAACCCCATAGAAATCACCATGCATAATATAACTGGCAGGTTTTTTTCTGCACGACATGTCGACGCATTTTCCGCATAGGATGGGGCCCCCCAGTGATGTGAATGTTGGTTTATATACCATAACAAAACCCCATTAACTATAGTATAACCCCCATAAACTATATTAACTAGTTCGTTATATCATATATATATATTATATATCTATCATAAACCAGAGGTGATTCAAGCACTTTTCTGTTCGGCAACTTATATACGCTATCGCTCGAACGGGGGCCCCATCCTGTAATATGGAATTTCCACAATATTTCCAATATGTTTTACCATTCATTGATGGTTTTACCATAGTTTTACCATAGTGAAACTATCCAACCAACCAATCCAAGGTTGATCCAACCATAGTTTTACCATAGTGAAAGTATCCAACCACCTGGTTTTACCATAGTGAAACTATCCAACCAACCATAGTTTTACCATGGTTTTACCATAGTTTTACCATTCATTGATATATCCAACCAAGGTTGATCCATAGTGAAACTCACGGGGGCCCCATCCGATATCCAAGGATTGGACTCTTTCCGATTTTGGTGGACGGTGGATGGCTCCGCAATCGAGACAGTGATCCTCATGGGCAATATGCGGTGCATGGCAAAGCTGATGGTGTCTCGATGGCAGTGGTAATTTATTAAAGGTACAACGATACAACATATTATTTCTATATAGATGTGTATGGAATGTATGGAATAAATAAATGATTAGCCTCTTGTTTTTCAACATATCCATGGAAAATGGATGAATATATATATATATAGATATAGATATAGATATGATGATATGTATGGAATAAATTGAATAAATCTATCTATTATGATGGCAGTTGTAAATGATTAGCCTCTGGTTATGACTAGCATAGCCATGGTATAGATGGCCCATAGAAATAGATGGTTTACCGTTTACCGTTCTTAAAAATGGTGATATAACATATTATATCTATATGATGATATGTATGGAATAAATGGAATAAATCTATGAAAGAATCGTATGATTTACATATTACATCTAGATATGTATGTAATAAATCTTTTTAAATACATATGGATTTACGTACTCATAGGAAGTGTAGAAGTGATATTTCCGAGATATCGAAGTTATGAAGCAGTGTGAGAAATAGAGAGTAGAGAAGTCTGAAGAGCAGAGAATTGGAAAGTAGAGACGTGAAGAGTAGAGAAGTCAGGAGAGTGGAGAAGTGCAGAGAGTAGAGCAATCAAGAGAGTAAGGAAAGAGAAACTAGAGGAGTTTGAAGAGTAGAGAAGTCTGGTACTCTAGCAGGTTCTGTTCTCATTACATCCGGTCACTGTAAATAGACTGTGCTGGATTTAAAAAACACGGGTCTATGTAATTTTGGGGGGTACCATATCTACTGTAAATAGTAGTTTTTCCGATCCAAGAAATCGGTCAAGTTGAGGATTCTTCCGATATCAGAGTTGCCTCTCGGAACAAAGTTTTCGGGTCAGGGGCGTGGTGGATTTGCAACCGCAAAAAACGGCATGGTACTACTAACCAACCTGTTATGGGTATCCCTTTCAAGCAACGGGTAGACGGTATAAGGGATGTCATATCGGGTTTGAACAGTGTTCATTTGCTGGTGTATTAAGTCTTGTCACTGGTTTGTATGGGTTTCCACCTTGTCCACTGCGTTGATGCCGTATATTTATGCATGTGTACATATGTTTAAAATTCACATACGGGCGGGCAAACGCTACGAGGTAGGGGTTGCAGCGAACATTTGTTCCGTGAGGGTATATATATATAAATAATTATATATATATATAAGATTGGCCATCATTGGATTGGATTTCCTAGTTCAACATCTACCTTTTGTAGGGTATCTAAGATATCTATGATTTTTGTTTGGCATTGACATAGGTAAACCCAATGTGAACCATCTCCAGTGCGGCCATGGGTGGGATATTTCCAACCATCCAAATATGGTAGGTTTATGGCAGGTCACTACATGTCATTACCATCCCTTTTTGAGAAAGAAAAGAAACTGGTTGGTGGTTTGGAAGATTTGTTTTTTTTTCCATTCAGTTGGGAATAATCATCCCAACTGACGAACTCATATTTTTCAGAGGGGTAGGTCAACCACCAACCAGGAAAGAATGGTAGAACCAGCCAAACATGGGGATACATAAGGGGAAAACATATATATAATTGGCAACATTTGGTAAATGGCAGGTGTTTCTGGAGTTATTGTAATTTCTCTCTTTGAAACGATGTTCAACGATTTTTTTCACACTGATCGTCCAAATCTCCCTAAAATCCCAGAAATCCATTGAATTCCCATTCAATCCGGTAAAAAACCATGACTGGTTGGTGGTTTCAAACATTTTTTATTTTCCATAATATATAGGATAATCCTTCCCATTGACTTTCATATTTTTCAAGATGGTTAAAATCACCAACCAGATGAAATTCCCGTAAAATCCCAGCGAATCCCCCCAATATCAAGGAGCTTTTCTCCATCCATGAGGTCTGGGCCGTAACGCTCAGATGCGCACCTGGTTCGGTGGTGCCATGACCTTCGTACCCGGCACCAGGAGTTGTGAGGGGAACCGATCGCAGCCGAGTGGGTCGATTTTCAGCTAATTCATGGGGAATACGATCGGATTTTATAGGATGGGGCCCCCCAGTTATAAGTTGGTTTATAAACCATCATAACCCCCATTAACTGTACTTATATCTACCATAAACCATAGTTAAATCACTTATAAGGCAACTTAGCTATCTTGGGGGCCCCATCCTGTACCCTCTCGTAAACTAACAGTTTGCGACATAGAAAATGGACCATAGAAATAGTTGATTTACCCATCAAAAATGGTGGTTTTCCAGAGGGTAATGGATTTTATAGATTTGTTTATGACAAGAACCTTTGGTCCGGCGGCACTGTTTTATTCTGTGCCTCGAGACCGCCTAAGCTTCGAGATCAGTTGATTTGTTGATGTTTCAATGTTTCTGTTGTTCTTTGCCAGAACTTATGGTGTTAGTCTTATTTTGTGTGGACTGGACATAATTTGTGATTCAATGATGATTCAAATGTTTTTTTTAATGTGGGTTGACAATGATGGGGAGATGATTGGGAGTTGATGGGGGGAGTAATGTGAATGGGATGTGACCACCATAATTGGATTTGCCAGGAATGCTGTGGGAATTGGATTATGGCAGGGTTTTTAAGAACTATTTATGGTGATTTATGGTGATATATACTGGGAATATAATAGGATATGTCCATATATACACTTCCGCCGCCTTCTTAAACTCCTGTCGATCTTCAGCACGACGTCCATCTCGAGCAAGGAACACGTGCCTGCTAAGTCGCTTTCTCACCTCGAAACCTCGCTTCAAAACAGCTTCCAAAGCAGCGACCGGACCGCCGAAACGCTAGATTTGCATAGATTTGCCACTATATAATCTATATATATATATATTATATATATATTATGTATATATATATATATATTATGTGTATATATATATTATGTATTAATCCAGCACTCGTGGGTAATGGGTGTGTCTGAAAAAATGATGATCGGCTGATATTTCTGGCCAATTTACAAGGGAAAATGGTGATGAACGTGGTTGGATGCACAGGTTTTCTCAATTTTTTTTCAGGCAAACACCTTTTCGGTCCATATTTTTTCACGATCCCCAGGTGAGCAACTCATATTTTGTTGGGAAAATCCATGTCCAAAACAGGTTTGAGTCTGAAAATGATGAGGGAAAACCAAAAGCGTTTCCCGGAACTCCATCCAGGTGTTGGCATGTTTTTTGCCAATGTTCCAACTTCAAATGGGGACATGATGTGGATAAATACCCTCTGGTAAACATACAAAAAAACTATGGCAAATCACCATGCTATTAATGGGTAAATCAACTATTTCGATTGGGCCATTTTCAATAGCAAACTGTAAACGTTTACCAGAGGGTACTCAATTTTCCATAATTTTCCGACCGGTTTAGGGCAAGGTTCAACTAATCCCGATTTTGCAGCTGCCCAATTAGAGTCATAGTTGGTTCACCCATAATTTCTGTGACAACTGAAATGGGAACATGAAAAAAACCGCGGAGATCAAGCTGCTAAGTGGGCTGAATCTCCAAGTCTTGCATCTTAACACGAAATGTCCGTGTTAGTTGCTTGGATTTGCTGAAAATGCAATATGTGTGGAATCTTGTGGAATCCAATAACTATAATATGATTATGTGGATCATTATGATTATGTGGAATCTTGTGGAATCTATTCAGAATATTTGCACATCATCCTAATGATACCACTATTACTATACCAATATTACTATTTTTCATGGTCCCATGGTCAGCAGTTCCAAATTTGCTATCTCAAATATCATCATCTTGATGGATGCTTGGGGGGATTAGCACCAAAAATGTAGAGTGATAAACGCCTCGATTTGAGCAGCTTTCAGTAAAGATATAGAATGTGGGGAAACCCTGAACTATCACTCACTGATAACTGATAAACCGTTTTGGTTTTTGTTTAAAGCCAAAAGCCATAGAGAAGTGGGATGATTTATTGACTTTCCACATGAGTCATGACCGTATGAAAGTATCCAAAAGTGACGATTATTTACCCTCGGGTAATCAACATATAGCAATTGGAAATGCCCCACATATCATCACCTTCGCAGATGCAAATTCTGCGGGGCCGATTTTCCTGTGTTTCACAACATGGAATTGCTTGGCAAAAACGGTACCCTCTGGTAAACTAACATTAACTATGGAAAATCACCATTTTTAATGGGTAAATCATCGAACTAAAATGGGTCATTTTCCATAGCTATATATGTTAAATTACCAGAGGGTACTTCAGATAGATTGGTTTCATGCGAGTTATCATTTAAATTCATGGATCTAAGTTGGTTTGTACCACACTTCCTATAGGATTTATGGCAAACATATCATATCTATCGATGGCGTAAGATAGTTCCGAAACATGCGAGAGCAACATATACCTGAAAGGTGGTGCCCTTATAGACTTAACCCTCCAGTAAACTAACATAGCTATGGAAAATGACCCATTTTAGTTCGATGATTCATTTTATCATGCTTTTCCACAACTATGTTAGTTTACGAGAGGGTATCTACAGGATGGGGCCCCCAAGATAGCTAAGTTGCCTTATAAGTGGTTTAACTATGGTTTATGGTAGATATAAGTACAGTTAATGGGGGTTATGATAGTATATAAACCAACTTATAGCTGGGGGGCCCATCCTATACCATAAACCCTTTCTAACTTCGTAACGAGCTTTGCCATCTAAGGGAACCCACCTTGTGACACCATGGAGGCGGTATCTGAACACCATGAGTTACTTATCATATTCCCTATAAAAAAGGCCATAAAATTTGACCACCATTCCATTTTCAGACCATGAAATGCCAGATTCTTCCAGCCAATCGCAGAATTTCATTGAAAATTTCACGGAAACGACTGCATGCGATTTTCTGATTGTGTTCCTCCAAGTTTGTGCCCACAGGTTGAAAACCGAACCAGCATTTTGTAGGTTTTTTTGTAGTCTTCATATCATATAGTGGGGTGGGGTGGGGTAATAACGTACATGCTTCGCTGCTGCAAGTTCTTTTGCACTTTCATATATACGTCATGCTACGCTGCGGCAAGTTCTCTTGCACTTTCATACATACCTACATGCTACGCTGCGGCAAGTTCACTTGCACTTTCATATATACGTCGTGCTACGCTGCTGCAAGTTCTCTTGCACTTTGATACATATATATATATATACGTCATGCTACTCTGCTGCAAGTTCTCTTGCATTTCCATACATACCTACATGCTACGCAAACAAAAGGAATCAAGCACTTGTGAAGAACAAAGAATGAAGGACAAAGAGTGAAGAAAAAAAGAGTGAAGAAAAAATGAAGGGAAAAAAGTGGCCGCCACTGTGGTTTTGACAGAAATTAAGTAAAAATGGGCGCCCAAATTTTCTAGAAAAAACTCTGACGCCTTCACACGAAACAGTCAAACAAATGATGGTTTTTGTGGGACGAAAGAAAAGGTCAGAAACCTTAACACGACCTAGTGAAACGTGGGTTCGATAAACAACCTTCCGGGAAGTTTGTCAACCTATGTCAACCTTAATCCATGGCTGCACATGTAGGAGGAATCCCAGCGGCAAAGCCTTTCGCGTGAAGGTTGCACCTCGGATGCACTGGTAAAATCAGATTGATGCCATAGTAATCTCAGGGGATGCCTTGGAAAATCAGGGGAATGCAAAAGGGGATGTAATGGGAGATGTTTTTCCCCCAGATGCTCCATGGTGCTGGAATATTTCCCTACATTTACCCTAAAAATGACATGTTTCCAGATGTAGTGTAATTCAAATGACCCAGTTTTGTAGGTAAATATTCCATGGAGCATCTGGAAACACTACCTGAATTTGGGTCTGTCTAAAAGGTGAGGTCTCCGATTACAGTATGGTTTATGGCAATTATCACTTTAGCTGAATGATAGTATAAAACAACAAACAAAACTGGGACAGGAATATCAGGGGATATTTTCTGGATTTACTGGGGGACGCAACGGAAATATGGACATGAATCAAAGGGCATATAGTAGGATTATGACCAACACTATATGAATTCAGGCATGTCTGAAAGGTTTGGAAAAACCTGAGACTCCAGTATGTTATCATAATTTTCACCATTAAAATAGTTGTTTGGGGGTATCTCCCATGTGGAGACACACCCATATATAATGTTGTGAAAACAACAATGAAGCCCACTCTAGAGTGGCATGGTTTCAAAATGTGAGGGGGTAAAACAAAAACAATGCCCCAAAAAAAGTGGTTGGGGTATGTTTTTAATGGCGTTTATCATGTAAAGTCGTTGAGTTTGGGTAAATTGAGGATGCTTCATTACTAGATTGTATACTGCATCAGTTGTTTTAGCGGTGAAACAATATGGATCTGACCAGAATGGGATTGAAAAGACATGGTCCAACAAACATGTTAAGGAGTAGCCGTGCGTAGCCATGAAAAACGGGGGATGTGGCCTCAAGGCAAGACCCTGAGGCTTGCCTAGTTATGTTTGTCGGTTCATAAAGCCCACTAACTTATAGACATAATATTCTATAATATCTATATAGTTATATACCGTTCCAGTAACCAAAGAAGTGAGTCAACTTAGCTATTTAGATCTAGCCTTGAGAGCCTCACCGGCTGCGGGATGGCGAAATCATGGCGCATGATGGGGATGATGGATTTGTCAATCAATGTACCCTCTGGTTATTTAACATATATAGCCATGGAAAGATCCACCATGCTATTAATAGGTAAACCATCTATAAATGGGTCATCTATACCATGGCAGACTGTTAAATAACCAGAGGGTAACACTGATCTTGGTCAAGTCACGTCAAGACCGTGAGTCAAGTCCAAAGGGAATTTAGAGGAGAACCGCATATAATCACCATGATGGGTTCTAGATCTTCCTTTGTACCCTCCGGCAACATGAATCTGGACGTTTTCATATGGATGATGGGCATTGTAAGGGGTAACTATTCCAGAATCTTAGTTCAAATTGGTGAATGGTTGCTATTGAAATGAATGGAAACAGATTATGTTCATCAAAAAATGATGTATTTGATGTATTTGATGTATATAGATTCATCCAGATGTGCAGATGTGCAGATGATCTCCATGGCCCAGCAGCTACTGTACTTCTTGGTTTAGCAGCTACTGTTCATGTGAGCCGTGGCTGCCTTCCACACCCCCGTTGGTGGACTAGTTCCAGGGTTGTGGTACCCAAAATATTAAGGATTCTCGTCATCCAACTGGAAATCCATGGAATTCCCGCTCTAAACCAACGTTCGTATGTAAAGGAACGACGTTGCGGGTTTTGTTCACACTGCTCAAACATATAGCAACCATACTCAGACCATGCAGGAACCGAAGGTCAGATTTGCGAATCAACTCTGTGACACCCGGAGTTGTTGTTTCGCCTCTACATGGCAGAATCTCATGAACTTCAGAGAATTCTTCAATCACTACTCTCTACAGAATTATATAACATAGACCCATGTTAATTTGCTGATTGGTGGTGTCAAACATGACTTTTATTTTCCATAATATATGGGATGTCATCCTTCCCATTGACGAACTCATATTTTTCAAGATGGTTAGTCAGCCACCAACCAGTATTTTGCTGGAGGTTTTTTTTGGTGAACTTCCAACAAAAGCAAAAAACCAGCCACAGCGGGCCAGGAACCCTTCAAGTTGCACGTGCCCGAATTTTTGTACTGAGCCTGGCTGCTGGGCCTTGCCCCAGCCCCACAAATGCCCGGAGTTTTGGCGGTGCTGGTGATTATCGATGTTTTTTTCAGGAGAAATCTTCGTTGGGCGAAGATGTTTGTTGTCAAAATTGGAGGAATTCGTGTAGCCTTAAATAACTTGAAAGAACAGCTGTTGTGTGCATGTGCTTCCCGCCAACACACTCTGTTGCCATGTGCCGGCTCCACTTTCATCCACAGTTATTTGCGCCATGTGCGGCGCCACCCGAAACCCAGCGCAAGATCAGCTGTGGCGATCAAAAAGACACCAGGGACGATTTTTTGGTATCCAATGGAACTGGGAAAATCTTCAACTTTGAGGGGACATACCCTCTTGTAAACTAACATAGCTATTGGAAATGGCCATAGAAATAGTGGATTTACCCATGAACAATTTTCTTTCGATAGCAAACTGTGTGTTTACCAGAGGGTACCTGAAATGGAGGCCAAAGATCTAAATCCTCAGGGGTTGATGACACCGCGTGATTTGAATGGATCATGAAACTTATGTGGAGAGGGGCAAGTCCATGGTCGTTTTGGTGTCACAGACAAGTTTCAGCAGGTCCATGTTCAAGGCACTTCAAGGCACTCCTTGATGGTACCCCCCTTATTTATTTACTTGTTTTGGGGTCTGATTCATAGCAACATCAGCAAACCAGCAGCTATCACTAGAACACCATCAATTCGTAGGAGAAGCAGCAGTGGGTCAGTACAATCCCGCCATATTTCTGAGAAATTCCCATCGTTGCACCACAACCCTCACCCGGTGAACTCATTTACTGAAAGAACTTCCCGGTGATTCCATTCAGCGGGATCATGTTATATAATGTTACATAATTGAAGCCAAAGATGTTAACATATCTGGGATACATCCAGATTTAGTAGGTCAATGGCTTATTTGTTTAACATGTTTTAACCACTTGAACGGAGGCATGTTGCCTTTTTTTCAGGTCCAAAAGTGGCTGTCTCATGGCCAAGTAGGAAAACAGCTGGCACCAGTGGCTCAACAGATGGTCAACATCAGACGAGAGATACATGCATAGAAAGGCCCAAGAGGATAGACAAGTTGGAAATCTGGAAAATATGGGAAAGGATCATCTATGCCATCCCGGACACTCTCGTTTCAACCTTTTCGCGGTTGCTATACATATATGTACATATAATCATATATAATCATATATAGTCATATATAATCATATATAGTCATATATAATCATATATAGTCATATATAGTCATATATAATCATACAATATATAATCATATATAATAATGTATGATCATATGCAGTCATGTAATCAAATGTAATCATTTCTATATTTTTTGAAATAGAAATATGGCAATCCTGGACCCCAAGGCGTTTCAGGGGTCAGAATATGTTCACCTTGCTGACAGCCTTCGCAACTGGCGACAAGTGGGATTTCCATGGCGACCCATTTGAATGGCGCATGGGTACCACACAAGGTGCAGGATGCATACACGGTGATGCGCCGTAGGAACGTTGCGGTTTTTATACCCTATAGTTATCCTCTGGTTATGTCAAACATAGCTATGGAAAATGGCCATTGAAATAGTGGATTTACCCATTGAGCCATTTGAACATCGTGATTTTCCATAGCAAAGTGTTAGTTTACCAGAGGGTATCTATAGGGTTTATGATGATTATAGTATATTATAGTTATCCTTTGGGGAATAAGCCAACAAACATATCCTTTGGGGGCACCTTGTACATATCGAAGCTGCTTGGGACCTGTTTGGAGCAGCTCGGAGCTATGGGGAATGTAGGTACTGTACCCATAATTCCTATGAAATGGAGAGCTAAGGAGCTAGTAAGAGTTTTCAATCCACATGATAGTTCTGGTAACCTGGTATTGCATTTAAAGTGAGGAAAACCTCAACGGGACAACTAAGGGATGACTTGATCGAAACTGCAAGGTGGAAAGCACAGATAAAACATTGATTTCCCCTACAGCCACGTTTGTTGAGACGTAATCTGAAGTAATTTTACATCATACGAGCACTGTCCAAATTCGGTGCTGATTGGTTATTGCGGTGACTTACACAAACTTTTTTTTGGAGGGAAAATTACATGGTCCATTGTGGGAATTCTCTCAACCAACGACTATAATGGGATGATACAGACTTTGTGGACAAATTACCTGGGTTTGTTTAAGGTGATTTGGCTTATTTTGCCTATTGGAAATCCACCAGAGATGCGGAATCTCGAATCGGAATATGTTTTTTTTGAGAGGGCCCTGAGGCAAATCCAAGACTCGCTCTACCTTTTTGTTGAATCCCAATCTTCGATGATTTCCCATTTTTATGGGTAAAATCACCATTCTTCAGTTGTCGACCCCAGGTTTGTGGGTCAAAGCTCCAATGTTGGCTGGTCAAATCGATGCTGAATTGAGCCCACTTCTGTAACTCGATCTCCGAATAGTGTTGGTTGTATCCCATTGTATTCCCATAAAATCATATTAAAAAGATCCATAACTGGTTGGTGGTTTCGAAGATGTTTTATTTTTGCATATATTGGGAATGTCATCATCCCAACTGACTTTCATATTTTTCAGAGGAGTTGATAAACCACCAACCAGATAAACATGCAAAGCATCACATAAGAGTACAATTTTTGATGTTCCAAATCCTACAGGATGGTACTCCCCCCACTTATGTTTGTTGATCCCCTTCAACTAGTCAGTTCTATCCCCCATAAACTTATTGGACTTATTAAGTTCGGCAGGATAGAACTATAATGAACTATAGTTATAAATGGGATGATGTTAGAAATAGAACTATCTAACATCACCTAGTTATTGGACTAAAATAGCACCAACTTAGTCAACTGTTTTCCCATTCTATAGTCTGTTGCTGCGAGGTCGACCTTCATCGCCTGAATCGCCGCAGGGCGGTGACGCAGGTGCACGGTCCAAAAATGGGGCTAGTTGAGGAAGTTTGAATGGAAAATCATAGGGAAAACCATCAAACACATTCAAAACCCAATGGATTTTTATTGGTACCATCTTTTCAGACAAAGCCATATAATATCATATAATAATCCATGGATTATTGCTGAGTATAATCCCCATATATAATAGAGGTTTCCATAAATAGGGGATCCCCAAAAATGGTTGGTTTATTTCATGGAAAATCCAGACTAGGGATACCCCCATTTCAGGAAACCTCCTTTTTTTGGGAAACTATGGGAAAAATCATGAAATGAGGTTTTTATATGTTTATATGAATGGGAAATCATGAAACTATGGGTAACTATGGAAGAATATAGGAAATTATGGGAGAAACAATGAAAATATCCTATAAATGGAAATGTGCAGGAGGTTTATAGCTGGGAAAATCATTGAAGTAAATGGCGAATTTTCCAGCACCCCATGTTTGATGGCCGGAGGGTAAGGGAAAATCTTCACCGGAAACCATGTTGTTGCTTTTTTTTCTCGCACCATTTTGACACAAGGATTTCCGATGATTTCCGGATAAGATGTTAAAACAAAGCAATCCATTTTGGCGGATTTCTCCAACAAGCAAGAGACATTGAAACATCAACAATTGGGTTTGACAAGAGAGCCCAGCTGGGAAAACGAAGATGAAGAATAAGAACAAGAGAATGCCTCTCACAAAAAGAAGAATCGCAAAGTCGAGAACAAGAATAAAGAAGGTTCAGAAACCCAAGAAAGAATCGGTGGGGAAGTACCCTCTGGTAATTTAACATAGCTATTGAAAAGGACCATAGAAATAGTGGAATTACCCATTGAAAACAGTGATTTTCCATAGGTTTTTGTATGTTTACCAGAGGGTATGTGTCTCGTTTTAAGTGATCAAGATTGGAGAAGACACTTGGGATTTTGACCCCTGCATGGACGATTGGATGCAGAAGACATCCTGAAGCATCGCGCAATGATGAAATTGTTACAAAACAGATGCTATACTCACCTGCTCTTGCGCCCCTTGCTGAATGATGCTGAATGACTCTATGAAGATCTTGTTTGCACAACAGCTTTCTAAGATGTAATCAGCATCTTGAAGACGGATGGCCTAATTCCCTGAGAGCAAATAGGTCAATTTCACTATCTTTGCTTCAAGTGTCCTGTGAGGGGGCTGCTCCGACACGCTAGTTAAATTTCTATGTTGTTCCTTAAAACCATTCAGAACCACATTTTTTCTAGCAGCTACATCACACTTTTTGTTCCTTGTCTCCCCAATGTTGCTTGTTCAATCTCCATTTTCTCTTGACAAATCCCTTTTTTTGATGGTTATGTCACCATGTTCACAATTTCCGATGGCAAGATCAAGAGTTTGCTGCCTAAACTCCTCATGGTTGTTGTTTAACCCTCATGTTGATCCTAAAACCGCTTAAAGCCCATTTTGTTGATGATTAAACCAACTTACCAACTTCAAGTAGGGAAATTCAGTGGTTGTGAGGGTTTTGCAGATGTTTATCTCCCAATGTCAGTTAATATCCAATGCTTGATATTTCAGAAATCTCATGTTTGATGAAATCATATGAAATCCCTAATGCAGTAGAAGGATCCCCCAAGTTGTTGGACAAATTACCAAATCTCCCCATGGCATCACCGCCAGGCTGTGTCCCGTCCGGCTCCTGTGACGTTGGCGCAGGCAGCCTCTTTTTTTTGGCAAATCTGGGAGAAAACACGGGGAAAGATGGTGGTTTTCTGGTTGGTGGTTTTGAAGATTTTTTATTTTTCCATTCAGTTGGGAATTTCATCATCCCAACTGACGAATTCCATCATTTTTCACCGGGGTAGGTTGAAACCACCAAGCAGTTTTACAACGGTTTACATGAGTTTATATGATGTTATCGTAATTTGGATTCAATGTTGCGAAACTTGAGGATTTAAGTCCCAAAAAAATCTCAAGTACTTCCAGGATGGTTCCAGGATGATGCTTTCTCGGGAATTTCCAGCTGTTCAACTGTTCAATCTTTTTGGGGGGGTTGCTATAGCTGGAAATCTTCATTTTGTCACTGGAAAAACACGTCATGATGATTATGGATATGAACGGATAAAGAAATATGGTTGACCTCTTCATCAACAATGGCAATTTTCACTGGGTTGCTCCAACCTATGATACGTAAGTGAAAGCCATAATATGATATGATATGATAGGGAAATGTTGGGAATGAAGACATTTGTTGCTAAAAAAATGCATCCTGGCTCTGGATGTCAATCTATGTACCTGCCTGCAATTTTCTTCCTATTGGGATGTCAACCATTTGACGAGGGTGGCTCACTAACTGAGCATAGGCAGCATAAGTTAAATTTGAGGGCCCAAGAATTGTTGCTTATCATCAAGGTTCATCCTCCGAAATCATCAAATCTTGGAAGGTGGTTAAAAAATGTTAAAAACCCAGTGCCAGAAACCATCCGCAGAGGTTTACTACTGGGTATACTGATGTACATGGTGCACCATACCCCTATTTGGGATGATGCCACATCCCAGAAATGCTTTGATCTGCCATGAGTTGACAGAAACATCCTTTTATCAAATGGTTGTATCAGCTCACTATATACCCTCTGGGGTAAACATACAAAAAACTATGGAAAATCACATTTTTTCATGGGTAAATACACTATTTCTATGGCCATTTTCAATAGCAATGTTAGTTTACCAGAGGGTATGAAGTATCAACGTAAAATGGTTGATTAACCCACCCTTCTGCTGGTAACTGTCCGAAACTCTGATATAATAAAATCTCGATGTTTGCCACATCTCCCATTGCATTCCATGTCTATCATCACACGATAATATCCACGAGATATCATATTTCCCTTCTTTAAATGGTGAAAATCTCCAATGTTCCCAAGATCGTACCAGGTTTAGCCCCATTATACCATATTATACCCATCATTTCAAGAAGTAAACAGCCCCAGCTTAGCTTCCCTGCGCTGCGCTCGGTGCGCTGCTCCAGGGAAGGAGATGGTCACAGTCGCAACAAATGCCCCGTTGGGCTGCTGCTGTGTCAGCCATGGTCCTTGACTTAGTGCCAGGAGATCTTCGAAATACCGGGAAAATGCTGGAAAATCAGGGTTAACTCGGTGAAATATATGGATTGTTGATGGTTATTCATGGTTATTGATGGGAATAACTATGGGAATAACTATTAACCTTGGAGGTGCAGTCGGGGTTATGAATAAGCAAAACTATGGGATTTAAGCCTCCAAAACTGGGTATATAATTGGAGATGGGGGTGTCTAACAATATGGTACCCCCAAATTTGCTGGTTAAGAAAATGATTTACTTCCTAAAATATGTTTGTTTTGGGGCATACCCAAGTTTCTGACACATCCAGGTCTCCTGTTGGTTATCGGATATGCACAATTCACTACAGTTCAAGGGAAACAAAAATCGCCGGAAACCATTGTTTTCCCCATCAAATATAGAGTTTTCTGAGTTTTCTAGCATGTGTGTGTTACCTTAAGCCTTAAACCAAGCCAATGAAACATAAATAAGCAATTGACAGGAATAATAAGGATATAATGGGAATACAATAGGATACAATGGGATGTAATGAAATGTACCCTCTGGTAAACTAACATAGCTATTGAAAATGGCCATAGAAATAGTGGATTTTCCCATTAAAAATTGTGATTTTCCATAGCTATTTTGACATAACCAGAGGGTAATGGGATGCATCACTCGCATGACCAACAATACGATGTTTTGGATGGGCGGATGGGTTTGGTTTACAGGAACTCATAGGGTGGCTTTGGGCCGATTCTTCTTAAAGATGTTTCTACTTGGGTGCGTCCCTGCACTTCCCCAGTAAAATCCAATAAACAAAAGTAACTAACACCCATAATTTACCTAGAAATGCTGGAAATGTACAGGTCGATTTTCCCTTAAACCAATCACAGGCTTCAGTTTGTCCCTTCAGTGAAGAGGAAGTAACATTGTCAACAACGGAGATTGGCGACGAGGTGAGATCTAGGTTGGTTTATAGCTAGTATAACTAGGATTTATGGTAATATATCTGGGTAAATTTCATCGCGACCTCACTGTTCTCCCTCACTGGAAATCATGGTTTATAAGGGGAATCATCCCCAAATGGCCCAACTATTCAGGTTGGTGAAATATTATAATTTACCCAGATATATGGTAATTATGATTTTAGTAAATGTGTGACTCTGTCTGAAAATGGTGTACACATCCAAATGGCCAGTTTCATATAGGGACGATGATAATCCGATGGGAATTGGTAGCCTATTTTCAGAGAAACTGGAGGGCCTCACCCGGAAATGAGAAGGACACACTTGGATGTTCCAACAGGAGTATGACTTACAAACTGGGATGCAAATTACCCTCTGGTAAACTAACAGTTTGCTATTGAACATGGCCATTTATACTGAGTTTTCCCATTAAACATGGTGATTTTCCATAGTTATGTTAGTTTACCAGAGGGTAAAGATCACCAAAACAAAGAGATGCAGGAAGCATCATCATTGTCAACAAATTCTAGTGGATGTAGTGATATACAGGATGGGGCTCCATAGTTAGCTACGTTTGTTTATAACTATAATAACACTAGTGTATGATTCCTTTGATTATATTTCGACTCGATTATAAGCCAACTTATAAGTCGGGGGCTCCATCCTGTAGCCACTGCTGGAGAGCTGGTTCAGCGGCTTGATTCTGTCGGAAACTATTCTGCCTCGCGATTTGACCAGACCCGGCTATTTCTTTGGGGTCAATTTCTGCAGGGAGTTGTTTTTTTTCATTTTTTTTGGACGGCCCCCCAAACTATGAGATTGACATAAACGAAAACAATCCCAGATGCTCCATGGTGCTGGTGTATTTATCTACAAAACTGGGTCATTTTGGGGTATATAAATGTAGGTAAATATACCAGCACCATGGAGCATCTCGGAATATTACTTCACAATCCAAGGACTCATCTTTGTTTTACATCTTTCTGGACGGATTCTCTACACGCCGGTGATCCCGACAATTGTCGGAAGTTCGGTACTATCTGATTTTTCAGATAGCGAAAATCACCATTTCTTAGGAAAATTGTCGGAAAAAAATGGGCAAGATATTTCTGGGTAAATTTCATCACGACCTCACTGTTCTCCCTCACTGGAATCATGGTTAATAAGGGGAATCATCCCCAAATGGCCCAACTATTCAGGTTGGTGAAATATTATCATTTACCCAGATATTTCCGTAAGTTGTGTTTCAAATGGCCAACCAACCAACAGATCATTGGATCAGACAGCTATTTCCATTCGCAGCTGCCGCATGGCACAAAAAGTTGGCTAAGTTGTTTTTCTTTAATGTAGTATTTTCACTGGGGCTTATGGTATATATATTGGTAAATACTATACTACATATGATGACAAATATTATCAAATCTATAGTATATGGGCTTTGGAAACAAAGCACCATCTGGTAATTTGACAGAGCGCTGATGGGTTAATGTGTGCATGTCATCATGTCCTTGTTTCTGCAAATGTGAAGTTCCCATGTTATTCTTGTGTAAGTCTTCTTCAAAAATCTATCATTTTGGGTTGGTTGCATCTGTATGTTGCAAAAGAGCTGCAAAAGAACAGACAAGTTATTGGTAGATCCAGTTCTATCCCCATGTCCAATATACGAACTGACCCACTGTGCAAGCTCTGGCAAGAGAATGCTGTCATCCACAGATAACAGAAGGTTAGAGCCTTTTAGCAAGGAGACGTTTTCGTTTGTATATCTTTATAATTACTGTACTTCCATGCTTCCTGATGGCAACCATCAAGGGCCAAACATCGCGTTACGGCGGAGGGTTGCCAAGGCAGAGGAGTTTAAGCCAAGGCCTGTGTTCAGAAGCTCCCTTCACTGGCAGACTTTGAGCCTTTGATACTGTGGATGGAAGAAATCCTGCACCAGTTGATATATGTTTTTTTTTTCAGGGATTCAACCATCCTTTTGGTGGTGCAGGATTTCTTCCATCCACGGTATGATTGGAAGCGGATGAGAGATGTCGCCCTGTGAGGATGCAGGATTGTTTATTTGTGTCCAGGGCATGCCCTTTTTCAAATTACAGTATATTATTTATATTATATTCAGAAAAAAATGGAAAATAATTTTAGACATATGATATTTATATTGATATTAATTATATTGATACCTAAATTTTCAAATTCTAAATTACAGTATTGGTTCCTTCTATTCAGAATAAATTTAGATGTATAACTCTCACCTTACCTCGGGGAAGAGCGTGTGTGGTAGGTGCAATTGAGACATTGCACCCACGAAAACCATGTGAATTCCATTTCTATCCATGTCTGCTTTGCCACGAGCCACACGCCCAGGCAGCCGCAGCCACACAACAGCTGACGAGCGCAGGTGCTGGGGAAATGGCGGTTTCTGAAAAAATGGTGGATCCCCAATAGCTGGATGGTTTAGAATGGAAAATTCATGAAAATCTCAAACCAAAATGGATGATGACTGGGAGTACCCCATTTTTTAGGAAACCTCCAAGTGTTCTTTTTTGGGAATTATGAACATCACTTTCAAGTACCTCTTGGAGATAATTGTTCCAATAGTTGGCTGATGTTCAATTTGGATCAATTAGGACATTTACCAAGCCCTGGGATAGGTAAGTTGGTTTAGGTAAGTTGGTCTAGGCTCGGAATTGTGGTGGAATAGACCCAACTTTGATTTTCAATCAAAATGCGCGAATCTAAGCAACACAAATGGCACGATAGTGATGTTTTTTTTTGAACCAGGACAACAGGAGGTGGAATTTTGCAAAAATTGGGATTTAACGTGATCTAACCAGCGAAAATGGTGATTCACGGTGATTCTCTGGGATTTCAATAAAGTGATTGACTGGGGATATAATATTGGGAAATATAGATAGATTAGATTCATGGTTTCAAGCATGTTGTTGGTTTTCAATATTGTTTTGATGTTCAACTGTAGAAATAGTATGATAATCCCATCATCCCAACCACACTTTTTTTCTTGGAATTCGTCGAAGGGATGATGTCGTCCAATCACCTCTGTTTTCTCCAACATTTGTGGGGCAAAATGGCAACGAAGTAGCATTCCCATATGCTCCATGTATATCCATGTATGCTATATTTACCTACAAAACTGGGTGATTTTCAGGGCAAATGTTGGTGTGCATATTCCAGCACCATGGGTTGCATATGGGATTTGTACCTTCTTCAAAATGTTGCCTTCCGGGATCTAGCCTCAAAGCGCCGCTGCGGGCACTTGCCTATAACGTGTTTGCTTCTTACCAAGACTGGGCCCATCAATACGGACTAGATAGACGTCGGGGAATTGCTCATCATTGGCAAAGGAACTGTCCCTATCGCGGCATGGGAGCTCACTACGGGCGTCGAGAACATCGAGGAGCATGGGGGTACAGCAGAAATGAGCAGGGCGACCAATGGCAGTCAGGCTGGTACGCAGACCAGTGGCTGTATCGTGACAGTTGGCGTCAATGGAATTACGGGTATGAAGACCGTAGGTGGGGCAAAGGCCAACAGTCGTCAGGTTATCGACTCAGGAGACTTGCCACCGAAGAGAATAATCAATTTGAGGATTCTTGGTGCCGAACATCCTAGAGCCGAGGAGTGGGACACGTACTACCGGTACGTTGGACCACAACAACAACCTAGACCTAAGGGCAAGGCCGCAGCCACAGCACCTAATTGGCAGCCGTCTTTAAGGAGCCTTGACCCATCACAGCCTGCCTCGACTGGACCAAAGGTTTCTATTTCAGTTCGAAAGGTCTCACAACCTAAGTCAGGTGATTAATCCGACTATGTTTGACGTTGAGGCTCCATGGCTCCATCCCCAAGTTTCATCAAATCATGTTTTTTGACTTGTAGCTTTCTTACAATGACTTGTAGCGCAAAAAAACACGGCATTTTTTTAGAAAAAGTTACTTTTTCCCAGAAGAAACGAATGCAGTTGTCAAATTTGAACAAATGATATTCTCGAGTATGAGCATGTGATAGTTCCAAATCTGAATGCCTTGGGGCCCGATATGGATTTTTTGGTTGGGACTTCGGCTAGAGTTGCCCGGTCTTGAACCCTATTCTTTGCATTTTTGGTTGGTTACCAGTAGTACCGCACAAGGCGGTGGCGGAAGTTTCAAAAATAGGAAACCTATAGGAGAGATTGGTTGTTGTGAATCACGGATGGCAGAGCGAATCCACTGATGGACCGAAAGGTGGTTG
>Ga0126342_10003237_pt1 | contig 26698 bp, 15 predicted proteins | sample Cyp1metagenome_FD_92528 | JGI IMG/M metagenome (GOLD analysis project Ga0126342, IMG submission 92528) | Coral microbial communities from Lord Howe Island, Old Settlement Bay, Australia - Cyphastrea 1 metagenome | ecosystem: Host-associated > Invertebrates > Cnidaria > Coral ...
AAGAAATCGTGAAATTCAAAATATCTTCCTCCAAAGGCGGTCCCAGAAAGGGCTGCAAAAACTGCAAAAACCTCGGGTCTAATCTCGGGACCCCTGTACCTAGACACTCTAGAGATCTCTAGATACCCAAACAAAGCGGCAGAAAAAGGCAGAAAAACAACACACTTGGGCAAAACGATTACGATTTTTTCTGGGTAAATTGAAGGTCTCAATATGGTCGAATCTACAATGTGGGCACCCCGTGGCCCCCCCAGTAAACCCTAGTAACTATAGTTCTAAGTACCATAAACCATCATTAACTATTGGTTGGTGGTTTCAACCCCTGTGAAAAAAATAGTCAGTTGGGATTATTATTCCCAATATATGTAAAAATAAAACATGTTCCAAACCACCAACCAGACTATAGTTAGTGGAGTTATAAACCAAAGTAGCTATCTAGGGGGCCCCACATCGTACCTTTTAACACTCACCACGTTTTTCACCACAACATGCTCTATGAGCCCAACTGGTCCTGTAGCGGCAAGAAACTGCGAAGCCATGCAGTGAAACCTGACGCGCCAGCAAGATGTGGTGGTGAAATGGGTAACTGGTTGGTGGTTTTGACCATCTTGAAAAATATTAGTCAAGTCAATGGAAAGGATTATCCCATATATTATGGAAAATAAAAAATATTTGAAACCACCAGCCAGGCGGCTATAATCTACTCAAAGTTCATGTGTGTACCTTACTTCAAAGTGCATCAAAGCAATGGGTAATTGGGTGATCTTGGGGGCTACTCATTCCTATTTCCAATGGGATAACTACCCATATCATTCATTGACCACGTACCAGGAGCGATGCATACCCAACTATGTGCTGCATGCAAACAATATACAGTAATATATATATATATAATATACGTATATACATACAGCATACATGCAGGGTTTCTTAAAATGGGGGATCCCCAAAACCATCGGTTTCAATACTAAAATGGTCTCATTTTGAATGATTTGTGGTACCCCTATTTGGGAAACCTCCATATGATTGCATCCACTTGTTTTGCTTGATGGCGCTGGTTAGAGCGGTAACATGTTGTTGAATGAACCTGGATAATCTACGATAGACGATAGATCTCAAATCAGATCTAGGCCATTTTTGTGATGAGCTGTCTCACCAGCCATCATTTATTGTGAGGTCAAAGTAAGCTCGTAAAAAACATCATGCTTGCATGATATTTCACCACCATCATATTAGCCCATGATTTCTATTAAACCCTCAGAGCTTCATTGGAAGAAGTGCAGTATCTATGGATATCTTTAGATCTTTGCTGGTTGGTGGTTTCAATCCCTCTGACAAATATTAGTCAGTTGGGATGATTATCCCATATATCATGGAAAATAAAAAAATGTTCCAAACCACCAATTTCTCCAATTTTGCCGGCGCACAAGCTTAGTACACGAAGCCAGTGCTGTTCACTGCAAACATGCTATGCGGTCCTAGGAAACAAAAGGTCTCGGCTAGGAACTGGTAGGTGGTCTAACTCTTTGGACTGACGTCGATATGGTGTAGCAGTATACGACAGAAACCAGCGATCCACTGCAGTCAAACGGTCAGACGGCCATGGTACTGCTAGGCAACTGGCATGCATTGCAATCATCTCGCTGTGCGGTCTTACATAATCAGAAACAACTTTGACTCCTGAGTGCCGCAATATTTCACGCAAGACCTTGGCAAAGGATCTGGCTCGACATTTAAATCCAATACTCAAGAGACCATGCAAAGGCATATCGGCTCCATCTTTCCAACCTCCAATGTTAATCGGCCCAACTTCCCCAGTCGACAGCGCAAAATCAACAAATAACTGAGCATACGACACCCAGAGACATGGGAGCTGCGTATGCTGCACCACAGGCCAGAACCATGAAACCAGCTTCTGCACAATGCTTGAGCCATACCATCGCACAGCTCCTTGAGGTAAAACAGGCAAATCTGGCAAAGGCTGCCAAGTCTGAATCGGGACAGAGGTCATGGGAACACTCTCAGGTTCAGCTTCATGATTGTTCACCCCTTCCAAGACCTGTTTACTTACAGCCAAGAGAACTTTCTGAATTTGGGCATTCCATGCATCAACACGCACACATGCAGCTGTATGTCTCGCAAGCAAATCCCAAAGCTCCGCAGGGCGCAGATCTTGAGCATGTGCAGCAGCACGATCAGCAAAATGATTATGTTGAAAACACCATTCCTCCAACAAGGTGTTGGCTTCAGCCAGGTTTCTGTGAGCTGTCACTTTGGTGCAGTGGATCTCACAACTACCCTCCTGTAAGTCATTCTGAATGTGAAGCCACAGATCTGCATTGGGAGAATTGATCTTGACTCTTGCCCCTCCCATGATCCTACGCAAACGTCGAACCACTGAAAGACAGTCAGACCAGATCATAACCCTCAAACCATACGTGGCAGCAATACGAACTACCCGATGCACAGCAAACAGTTCAGCCCTGACAGACGTCTGTCGAAGCCCTGGAAGCGGTCCACAGTCAAGCACTCTAGCCGGCTGGAGCATAGCAGGATCAGCAATGACCACCGCATAAGAGGCAAACCGTGCTTCTGGGTAGGCAGGGTTACAACAGCTTCCATCAGTGAACACATGCAACATTTCACCAGCAACAGCTGGGGCACCTGGAAGGTCAGGACTGGCAATGTTATGCAGGAAACCATACCACTCAACACATGTGGTAGGGCGAAGAGCCCAACCATAACATGTAACGCATTCAGGGAGCTCCGGAAGAGCAGCAAACAGCTCAGCATCAACTCCTTCCCTACAGGTCTGGAAGGAGGGGCATTGCCAGAATCTATGAAAACGAGAGTCAACACACGGGCAATACATGCAGACATCAGACTCACTCTCCTGGCAATAATGCTTGGCATCCTGAGTGATGTGGGCCCCATTCAATAATTTCCGATAGGCTGCCCTATCAGACACCGAAAGAGACATCAGCCACCGACGTGTCTTGCCTGGATCAACGCGAGCAAGTTCCGACAGACCAGGTCTATGTTCAACACTGGCAGCTACCACTTTGAGCCAAGACCATTCCATTCGCCATTTCAGCTCTTCCATGCAGAGCTCAAAGATAGAAAAGCAACCAAAGTCATCAACCACACTCAAAGGGCTGGGGATATGCCAGCCAAGAATCTGCAACCTTGTGAGCAATGTGGCAGTAATTCCATTGCGCATAACACCATCAACATCATGGACAAGGGCGCACAATGCACTACCGACGACTTCAGCAATACCACAATCCCTGACTAAGCGGAGAGTCTGAACAACGGCCCAAAACTGAGGATCTGTAGTGGGCTGTTCAATGAGGCTTAAATGAACCATTGCATTGCAACCTGATCCAGAAGCATTGAGCCCTTTCATCGCAGCGGCACGAAGGCTACTAAAATGTTGGGAGGCTATAGTGGTGGCTGCAATGGCATGCAGCCCCCTGGGCCATGCTGCAGTTCGGATTGCACGGACTTTGAGTTCATATGGAGAGGCTGAAAGCTTCAACCGAGACCACATGGCTTGCATAGCATCCAGACGTTTGATCTGGGTCCCATTTGTATGCTTACGGGAAATTTGGACATGCGCTCCCAGCACCCTGCAACAGTTCTGAACTTTGAACCCATGAGCAGCAAGCACCTTTCGTCCGTGTCCACAAACAGACCAAGCAAAGGTCTTATGGTCATCCAACAGCATGTCAAGGGCATCAGTAAAACGACGAAGGCACTGTCGAATGCCATCGAGCATGTCAGGAGATGTAGTAATGATGGTCCAATCATCTACATAAGACACCGGCTGACACAAGGGAAAGAAACAAACATGCCATTCATGGAAAAGGATGTCAACGATCAGCATGCCTAAGCACGAGAGCCCATCTCCTTCCGGCATTCCAGTGGAGCTGAAAATATCCCTGGTCAGGTTCGAACCAATCTGAAAACGACGCCCGACTTTCACTAGTGCACCTGCCCAGGCTGTGAGCATGGGAAACGGGAGGCCAAGCAAAGCAGCTGCTTCAAACACCACGACCCTAGGAATGTGATTAAAGGATATTAAAGGCTTTTTGCAAGTCTGCAATCAACCCCGTCAAAGCCACACCATGCGAGACAGCAGACTCAACTGCCCAAAGAAGCTGACTCCAAACCTGACCGGCAAATCTGGCAGGCCTACATCCATATAATGTGTCTGGCAGGTGCTGGTCCAAGGCTCTGATAGCATTTTGGGCCTGATAGGAACTCCAAACCCGATACAACATACCAAGAATGGTAATGGGGCGATAATCTCCAACAGAACTAGGATGCTCAGTCTTGGCCAAGCAAACAACTTTGCCCTGAAGAAGTTGTCCAGGCCAGTCCCCTGTCACTTCAGCTTCTTGAAACATGTCACAGAAAGCAGCCTGAGCATTGCTGGGCATATGTTGCAGGTCAGCAACAGTCACCCCATCCAATCCACCTGCAGATTTTCGGCGTTTTTGCCCCACCAATTGAGAAAACTTCACCGCATCCAAGGCTGGCCAGCTCATAGGTACAGTGCGCAGTCGGCGCTTAGCAAAGTCTAAGATAGTATGCCAACGCTCATAAGGAACATCTTTGTGCCGATCCCATCTAGCCTTCCAAGCATCAAGGAAAGCTCTTTCCAATTCTTGTTTGGACCCAGTGCACTGAAGCTGAGAGACAGGATCCCCAACAGCAACATCAGCAACGGATTCAAGCCAGAGACAGTCATGTTCAGCATGGATGATGTTAAGGGCACGACCTTGACTCAACACCGGCTGATTGGAGACCCAGTTATGCGGGGGGTCAACAACAATTGCAACCTCATCTGCTCGCACTTCCACAACGGTGGCCTTCATGGGTTGTAGGAGGTAATCAACCCCATTTGCAGGCAAACTTTTCAAATCACGAAAAATCATGTTGGGCATTTGAGCTCTACGCATGCGTGCATACTGTCTAGAAGACGATTTCAACTGTTTTTCAAGGTCACGAACATTAATCACCAAGGACTCAAAAATTTTGATGGCCAATGCATGTGGTGGAGGCACCCATGGCAACTGACATGGAGCTCCATGCACTTTGTTTGGGCATGAGGCCCACCAGCTGGAAAAGCCCCCTGCAAACCCAGGGGCACGCACAATAGAACCCCAGACAAGCACAGAATGTTCACTAGGAGGATTCGCATCACCAATGCAACGACAGAACGCCTGGAGTCTACGAACTTGTCTAACCCATTGGGAGTACCTCAGAGAGGATCCATGGAAGTGAGGCTGAAATTCACCAGCGCGACCAATCCGCACTGGGGCAAATTGTCCAAACTTAACCGCCTTAGTGGAGACCGTCTGGGCACGACCTCGGACCTGCTTGCTAACTGGAAATGGCAATTTGGCACTTGCAGAGTCTTCAAGGAGAGCCCAGAGTTGAGCATATTTGGCATCCACGTCACCAGTCAAGCTGTTCCAAACACCAACAGGTATATCCCACTCCACCGGCCAAGGGAAAGGTTTGGGGCTGGGCCAAACGTCCCGAGGAACAGACTGTGTGAGTCTATGAAAGTGTCCTTGGACCACGGCGTGATCTGGCCAAAGGTCTTCTATCACAGAAACATGCAATAGCAAAGCCTGAAGTTCAGGCGACACATAGCAGAAATCCTTTCTTGTCCGAAACTTACAGGTAGCCTTGGGACGAATTCCCCATCTCTCCTCAGCAATATCCTGCAGATCCTTGAATCCAAGTTGGGAAAGCACATCAAAAGCAGGAAGCTCGCTCTGACAAACGTTCCAATCCCCTGCTATGAAACGCGGTCCAGAGGCAAGATATCCAACCGACGAAATGGCAGCTTGAAGCAACGCTTCAGTATGTTGCAGGCGCATGGGATAGTGCTTGCTATCTGGTTCCCCATAAACAACAGCACCAGTCAGCCAAACCTTATCCACAAAAGTTGTCATGACCATGATTCTGGAAGAATGGGCAACTTCTTTCGGCCAATCCTGGGGAATATGCCGAACAGGTGTCTTGGACAGAACACCAACCCCCTTCCACGCACCAGTATTATCTTTGGAAACCGGCACAGGATACCCACCAAGCATAGGAGCAAACGGTGCATTGGCAAATTTCAACCCGGCATTAAAGGAGCTTAATTCCCTGGAGCATAAATGCGTCTCACTAAATGCCCATATGTCCCCATGGGCCATTTGAGTAGCAACAAAAGGAGCTTTGCTGCGCAAACCAGATGGATTTGCAATCCCCAATGCAAACATCACATCTTCTGGGCCAGGATTGGCAGCTTCACCTATCCGGACCACTGGTAAAAATACCATCAGTACAACCAGTCGGGACCACACGTTCTGCACAGCAGTGGGTCCAGCAGAGATGACTAAACCCCCAAAAAGGAACAATGGGCAAAGGCCAACACAACACAGCATGAAACTACCCAAGATCATCGCAAAGGCAACCATGTAGTGAAACCATTGGCCATGCCCATCCCATCATTCACCATCCTCACGCGGTCTTTTGGAAAGCAAACTTCTGATATGGGTCAATTGATTCTCGAACATTGCCTGGATACTTTGATTCTGCGACTCAATTTGCCCTTGGAGCTGATGCGACTGGACAGAAATCTGTGACTGCAACGAAGCAGTGCTCTGAGCCTGCTGGGTGGAGAGCTCTTGGACTTGGCCATCCAGAAGCACCTGCTTTTGCACCATCTGCTGAAATTGCTCTTCCAGTAGCCCTAAACGGTCAGGCAAGTCATCCTGCTCCATCGGTTGCGGGAGCTTGGCCATGATCGAAGCTTGGATACGCGACTCAATTTGGTGAACACTCTCAGCAGCAGTGGGAGCAGCCCGAGGAACTGTCACCGGTTGGAACTTCCCCCAAGGATCACCTTTGGACCAAGGGTCTTCTTCCTTGGGGCCACCACCACAAAGGGCCAACGTAGATGCCGAAGCAATGGGCTGCGGAATGTCAGTCCGATCAGTGGTTTCACTCGGCTTCTGTTTGGAAATGAGTATTTCCCCATGACTGGTGTGCACAATAGAGCTAGGAGGCTCATCCACAGCTTGAACTAACCACATGGCACCTCTCCCTGGCTGGGGGGCAGCAGGCTGAAGGGGTTTGCATTGCCATTGAACATGCTTCATAGCTCGGTTGATAGCCTGTCGATCAAGTCCAAAAGGGAACGGACCCACAATGTAATTGGTGCGCTCCCCAGACGGCAGAAACAGAGAATCAGGACGAACCGCCCTATGAACCTCCTGTGCTTGTGCTGCAGTCACACGCAGTCCCCTACGATCATTGACACGAGCCAACCCAACAACTGCAGGGTTAGTTTGCTTCAAATGGGAAAGCTCCTGCAGTGACATCTTACCTGTCCAGATAAACATGTACTCCTGGAGGACACGCTGTCCATCAGCCGAGCGAGGTTCTACGTAGGCACCGGCACTCCCACTGCGAGTCAGAACTCTTTCCAACAAACATGCTGGCAGGCGAATAGAAACACAAAACAGGTCAGCCTTGGTTGCATCAACTGGTTTGAATCCAAACTTCACAAATTGCCGTCTCCACAAATCCAAGATGGGTTCCCTGATTGGAAGGTCTTCAGTGTTGTGCCAAGCATTACAGGAGCACCCTGTGTTCATGCACCGCTTAAGTTCAGGAAAGAGAGCAACAACATACCGAACTGGAGCTTTAACCAAGCCATCCCAATCATCAATTTCATCCCTGAACACAGAAACACGAATGGTGCGGACATCTGGTGAGTCCAGAGAAATGAGATCGTTGCCTGCAAACTTTTCAACAACTTTTGCCCCAATTTGGATCAAAGTGGCCTCGGCTAACACAGGTTCATTGTCAATCAAGCAGCGACAGGGAACCATGACTCTGCTCTGTGCAAGCATAGATTGGAGCTTGAAGTCGGCCCGGTGAAAGACAACTAAAGCAAGCGGTTCCTGAGAGACTAAAACACCAGCCTTCAAGTAGGGTTCGGCCTCTTGGGGTGTCATCAACACAAAGCCTGAACTGATGGGTCCAATCTGCTGCAAAGACAATTGTGGCAAAACCTTTTGTTGACATCGAAATGTGCCCTCAAGGACAACCAGACGGCTGGGATCCAATTCAACTGGCAGCGGAAACCCAGGAGCCTTGGAAACTTTCCCTGATTTCTTGCCAATGGTCTTGCCTTTGTTGGAGGCAATGGTTGCATCAAGTTCTGCGGGCAATACCAGTTTGAAACTTACATTGCTAGCCAAGGCCTTCAAGTGGCGCCAAACCTGCTTTTGCTGGAGTGCATGCTGCAACTGCTCACTTCCAATAGCCTTGATAGCCTGAGAGGCACGCTGTTCAGAAAGGTTCTCTGGAACTCCATGGAGACACAACTCAGCCGACAATGATTTCACAAGGGCGCCAGAGCCCCCAGATCCCCAGACTATTGGACAAATGCAGGTGGTGCGCTCATACATAGCTTGGACAAATGAAGCACGCATGTTGACTCGCATGGCATCAAGCTCTTCAATGTCTTCTGGCAAATCAGCTTGCAACAAAATATGCGCCAAGAAAGCAAGAGCATGGGCACCACACAAAGTGTGGGAAGGAAGTCCATGGGGAACCCGATGAATAACAACCTCTTCAAAGCCAAGGTGAGGCCCCATCCAACGCAGCTTACCATCAAAGATATCGTAATCAACAATGTCATCAAAAGTGTGAATCACCAACACCATCCCTCCAGGCACAAACCATAGCGGAATCCAGTGATGACCTTCAAGCACGACTGCGACAATCTGATGCCCCTTTTCCTTGACTTGCGGAAAGTTCTGACACCACTTTTCCGTCACAATGTGTCCGGTGGCATCCCAGTTCAGAAAATTGATCCCCTCAAAGCCCAGAACAATGGGTAAAACTTCATGACCAACCAGAATACGATCTCCACGTTGTTTCAGCAGAGTGGCAAGATGAAATCTGATTTCATCATCCCCCATATCCTTGCCATGTTCCACAAACAGAGCAATGCGATCATCAGTGTCAATACAAACATGAGATGATGATGGCATGGTCGGCAGCGCAACAGGCACTGGAGTTGTTGACTGCGGGACACCAGATCCAGTGGCCCCACCATCCTCAGAGCCCCATTCACGTTCTGTAGCCTCTGAATCACTAACACCAGAGGCCCAAACCCAAGGTCTACTCACCAGTGTCTCATGAAGCAGAGCTTGTCGAAAGAAGTCACGAAACTGAACATGCAGACTCCAAACTTGCGAGTACTTGACCGCAACAGAGAGTCCCAGCAATTTGTGACGAAGAAAATCTATGGCACTTGCTCCACACGCTGAGTGGCAAATGAAATTTGGCATTTCATGATGGAATCGAATACCCTCAAATCCAAGGCCCGAAGCAATGTCAACCAACATGTTCACAAGCTTGGCAGGTATTTGCAAATGCCTATGACTAAGGACAATAGTCACATGATCCCCAGCTGGGAGAAACAGTACAGGAAACCAATGCTTATCCCACTTGAAGACTCCAATAACCTTGGTTTGGTTGACCCACACATCACACTGAGACTGAGCCCATCGGGAACTTTGCAAGGACCGGCCATCAAACCATGAGGAGAAGCGCAAGGGGTCAATCACCAGAGGCCTGTTAAAATCTCCATCTGTCATTCCAATTGCTGCACACACTGCTGCAAGCTCATGCAAGTGAAAACGAATTTCATCATCAGCCCAGATACCATACTGCCGAGAAAGAATGGCCAATCGATCAGAAACGGAAATCAGCTGTGAACGAAGCCACCCCAACCGAGGCAAATCTTCAATGATCGGAGTCTCAAGGTCTTTCAACATTTGGCAATCAGCAGCCAGGAGCTGAAGCAGGCTCAACTCATCGGATGCACTGGGCACAGCGGCCGGCAAAGACTGGGTTCCTAAACACGTGGAAGGAGCAGCCTCTGATACAGCAGACTCAACAGGAGAGAAAAGCACTACGGACTCCGGCACAGTTCGAATTTCCCTGGTAAAGGACTCAATAGTAGACCTCACCGGTTCAGGCTGCTCAACACTGGTGGGCAATCTAGGGAGTGGCCCACATTCCCCTTCAAGATCATCATCAGCATCCCCACTACCCCATATCCATGGTCGATGGGCAACACCACGTTGTGTCAAAGCTTGATGAAAACGCTCACGAAGCATGGTATGGACCACATCAACTTCACTGGCCACAATGGGCAGCATGGTTCCATGTAACACTGCATGAAGGAAATGGATGGCCATAGCCCCACATTTGGTGGAAACCGGAACAAGTCTTTGCTGACGGTTGATCAATACTGAAGCAAAACCTAAGGCTTTTCCAATATGCTCCAAGACCTGGTTGAACCGTTCATGACCATGACAAGGCGCATCCCATGTGAAGATATTGGCATGCACTCCACAGGGGACAAGTTGAAATGGAATTCCAATGCGTGTCCAGACGACCAACACCAATCACTTGGATACTGGACTGAAGAACATCCATATGGCATTGTGCCCAATCTTCAATGGGGTAACCACATCCACAGATCCAGGCACCCATCAAAAGTGGGTCAATGACACACACTTTGGCTTTGCCAGTGTCGACAACCTTGGGAAGACAGCCAAACTGCTCAACAAGTTGCTTCAAGTGAAAGGCAATTTCATCATCAGCCCACAAACCTTGTTGCACATCTAACAATTGAATGCGTTCATTGATGGTGACAACTTGGCTGCGTAGTGACAGCAACTTTGCTGAATCCCCAATGCACGGTACAGACAATCGCAAAAACTGCTGCTGGGACAGCCCAAGGAGCGCCTGTACAGAGCCCCACAGCGATGGCAAAATGCCTTGTTCTGAGACATTGAACTCACAATCCCTTTCTAAGTGGCACTGCTGTGTCCAAACTGCAGTAGGCGAAATCTCACAGGTGGGTAAGGCACCACTTTTCACATCAGATGGCAGATCTGCTTGCAAAGTCTCATCGGGCAATTTAGGGAGTAGCCCGGATTCCCCTGGAGCAGCAGCATTGGGAAGTACAGGAACGGAACTGACAATGCCATCAGGGCGGCCAGGACCCATATCAACATCATCAACGGCAGGAAGAGCAGCATCCCTATCATTTTCTGATTCAGACACATGATTCGAGAAATGTTCACCTTCACCTGATTTGGACAAGAAGACAAGAATGGCTTGTCCTGGCTCAATCACCTGGTTGAAGGGAAGAAAATGCCCCCGATCATCAGAGACAAGTTGAACGGTCAAAGGACCCGTTAATCTGGCATGTGCTTGCAAAACATCAGAAATGGTGGACCCGGCCTGAAATCCAAAAGGAAAGGAACTGCCATCAACATCAATCAAAGTCACTGTGGAAACAGACACCTGCAAACACAGATCACATTTGGGATCTGCAATGGGCTGGTCATACCAAGGTGTTTCTGGAGCCTCAATGTCAGGAGAGACTATCACCGCCTCCGAATTACTGCAAATGATGCTGTCCAAGACAGCCGCAATGGAAATCATTTCAGCTTTAAGCGCAGGCCAATGACCACAGAGCATCAACTGCGTGAGAGGAATTTCCTTATAATCCTGCCAAAAAGCAACCAAATCACACAGCGTCTTGTCTTGGACGACAACATCATTGCATGGCCACATAGAAAAACACTTCATGAGCAACCATGAACGAAAAGCAATCAGTTGCGTCTCAGGCGGAAAAGGGGCAAATCCAAACCTGAGAATCGAAATTTTAGAAACCAGGAAACTCAAAACCCACGCTGCTTGCAAGGGACTTGCGATCTGCCCAACTCCAGACAAAGATAACCGTACATTCAGCCCAAGGTCAATTGTGCAATCCATACCATTGAGGGCCAAGGCTTCATTCGGATGCAAGTGCCTAAGGCATGGAGGAGGCCCTTGACCAGCCTGTGACTGAACCAACAGCCCAAACAAGCCTTTCTCCTGAAGGCGCTTCTCAGACAATGCAAATCCTCGGCAGCCACAAGGACAGGGGCGCAACTGCGAACCCCAGGCATGAAGTGCAGTAGGAGATACCCCTTCAGATGAAAGCATGAATCCTGGATACCTACCATCTTCAGCTCCAAAGGCCAACCTCTCAGCATCATCCAATGACAGAGCCAACTCATCTCTCGGATCCCATCGTGCAATATACGGAATCAGGCATTTGACAATAGGCAAGTTGTTAATGGGAGACCAACTTTGCAACCCTACTCCACCAAAACATGGGTCAGTGAGTAACCACCATGTTCGTGAGCGGCGACAAGGCCAAACATCATGAAGGTGAAGGTCAATTTGCTCTTTCTTGAAACCAGTAAGCTTGATGAAATGATCGATGCATTGAGAAACGAATCTGTCTGAACCTGCCGGTGTGACACATTCGAGCAGGACCACCTTGCTTTGAAGGTAATAGGCCGCTTTTAAGGCTTTCGGGAGGGACTCAGACCTGGGGTCATTACCACTTCGTTGGTCCCCAAGGCGACTGAACGGCTGACAGCTGAAGCCGGCAGAGAGTATCTGGGCCCCATCAGCTTTCTTCCACGCTTCAGCGATGACTGAAATGTCACCCAAATCACCTGTGATGACTTCAGCACCTGAATGTTTCTTATGCAAATCTGTCATCAACACATTGGAATCAACTGCAACCGTAGTGACAACCCCAACTGCTTGCGCTCCATGTGAAATTCCTCCAATCCCGCAACATCCATCAATCATTTTGTGCATGTCAACCCAGCTAGGAGGAGAGTGGGAAAGAATCCTTGTTTTGGCAGAGGTCTTGACCAGAGGACATGGGAACTGTCGCGCCACTTCCACATCACAAAGGGTAAATCGCATGAATCCTGCCGGCAGCAATCCAGAAAAATAGCAAACTACACCAGAATGGACCACCTTGACCTGATGAGCGTCATGTGAAGGGTCAAAAATCAGAGGCTCCACCACGAGAGTAATCAACTGACCTTTATCCACATTTCCAAACTCCTAGGGGAATGAACCACATGCCATGGCAAAAGGTGAGGAACGAAAAAGCTCGAGGATTGGTACGTCCCAGCCGCACCACTGGGAGGAGCTCGAGCATCACGGCTGTTCCAAACCACCAACCAGTTTGTATATAGATCTGTCGAAGGCCAGGCCCAGTTCACCCCCTGCCATCCCCAAGCCTACTATTTTTTTCGATGCTTAAGGCACTTTCCATTTAAAAGCAGTTCGCAATCCAGATACAACAAACAAAAAAAACAATTGGGAACCCAAACAAAAGCAATTATATGGGGATGATCATCTTTACCAACACAAATAAATGCACAAAAACACTCGAAATTTGTGTGTGTGTGGTTCATATAGTTCCCATTAAACCACTACAATGAGGACGTTACCCACATTTCACCAGCATTTGATTGCTCCCTGAGTGCAATGACCCATGGAATCATTTGGGAAAATCATCCGAGTGATGTTTAAGTTAATGGTCACCCCCATTTAACCAGCTAGGCTAGTAGTGGGGACCCCAGAATCGTATGCCTATCAAACATGTCTCCCAGTGGATCCAAATACTTTCTGAAAAAGTGATGATTTGGGTATGATTTGGGTATGATTTGCGGGATTCAAGTAGTACAAGTAGCATGTGAGAAGGCATTTTTTGGATCCACATGGACTGATAACCTGGGCACACTCCAATTATCCAGATTCATCCATTATCGTTGACTATTTTCCATTCCATCTATTATTCACCATGATTACTGAGCATATGAACATGTTTATCAAACATTGTTAATAAATTGTCAAACAAACAACATGGGACACTTATGAATTAAATGAATTAATATGATCAACGAGTATTAACCACAGATGATAACCTGGGATGAAGGCCTGCTTCCATGTCCTGGGTAGAGGACGTGAGGTCCTCAAAACAGCATAGCAAAAAGCGGCTGAATAGCCATGATTTTTTGTCTAGTTGATGCTTATTTTTTGCCCATTTTTGTTGGACGGTGAAGTGACCATGGTCAAGTGTCCATTTTCTGTCCATTTTCATGAACAACGATGGTCACTTGAGCTTTCTATTGTACATAAAAACAAATGTTGTCTATCTTTTGGGAGACCGATTGAGCCGTAGATAAAACTGTACTGTAAGCATCGTATATCTATACTGTATATATATATATATGTATGATTCATATATGATATATGTATTGAATGATTTCAGTGCAATGATATGCAATATTCATTGTATAATGCGGTTCTACTTATTTGGGTGAGATAATTTGCCATATTCCAACTAAAACCGAGGAAGCCAAGGATTGCACTGTACATAGAAGCGGATATATGCCCTTGACTGTTTTGACTAGAAAATCATCATCCACAGCACTGGGCAATACAATGGCTTGTACATCGGGGAGAATAGGTAAGTTGGTTTATGACTAGGCAAACCAGGATTTATGGTGGATATATACAGAAGTTAGATGTGCCCGGCTGAGCACTCAATCCCTGGCAACACTACACACAACAACAGAAACATGCAACGTGTAGAACTCCTGGTGAAACTACTGTATCATCTGCTGACATGTCATGGGCAGCGAATCACCTGGCTGCATGAGAGTGCTGTTTTGTTCTGATTGAACAATGAATCCACATTTTTTGGCATCAAGTTTTGGCACGTCACCTAAGCCCGTGTGATTTTTTTTCTCCCTTGAAGTCTCTCACAGTGAGAACCACAGAAGGCCTTTCCAAGATCAGTGCATCTACCCTCCACTAGACTCGTGTCAATCTATGTATCATACATATGATTTTACCATCAAATTCGAAAGACTTCATTGAATTCACGACATTTTTCTAACCAAAAAAACCAGCCGTTGTTGGGTTCAATAGGCCATCCCAAGCCAAGCATCTACAATTACCAGCACCAAGTGGTAAAAGCCCAAGTCCACAGCGATCTGGTACAAGTCCTCCCAGCCAACAGGATAAGAAGTGGCAGCCATGGACAATGGCTAAGGATAGACACAACTTGTGTTAACAGGCTATACCTTATCATGGTCATGGTGAAGACAGAATCTTTACCATAGTAATCTGTCGAAACACTGATATTTTAGGTACCCTAAGTCATAGCTGGTTCGTTCATGGAGGTTTACTTCCCCATGGTAATCATAGGTTTTGGCCCACATCTTTAACCGGATCTTGGGTGAAAGCCACTTGCTCGATTAAAGGCATTTACCCTCTGGTAATTTGTTACATAGCTATGGAACATCACCATTTAGTTCGTGGATTTTCCCATGAAAAATGGTGATTTTCCCATGACAAATAGTGATTTTCCCATGAAACATGGTGATTTTCCCTAGTTTTTTGTACGTTTACCAGAGGGTATAGCGGCTATGATAGTCAGCCATCCCAGCTCTTGGATGGTCGATCCGTGCAGGACTTAGCTTGGCAGTAGAAACCAAGTAGAAGTGAGGGACATCCCCATGAAAACAAATCTCTATAATATATATATATATATATATGTATATAATTAATTATATATGTATGTATAATTAATTATATACTATATATATACACTATATATATAATTATATATACATGTATTTACAGATATTTACAGAAAAACACATTGTCCCCTTGAGACGGAATCAAAAAATGTTGGGTCATGTCTACAATGTAAAGGTCTTACCTTTACGTTCAACTAGTTTTGCTACAACTCATTCCGTTTTGGAGCACCTAACTGCTGGACCACCTGATTATCCAAGTAACAACTGGTAGGGGAACTCTTATTGAACATAAATTCCATTCATGTAATAGTCACATAATTCTGTATCCCCTCGAAACAGCATGCACACACTTTGTCTGCAAACGTCGAATACCCATAAAATGGCATTGTTTTGCCAGTTTCACCACGACATTCTGATACCCTTTTCAAATAAGACCCATTAATGTGGTTGTGGATGCATCAATACCCTCCTAGTCTGGTTAACATCAAAATAGATGCTCAATTGCCGTCTATCTATCTATATATATATATATACATAATCATATATACACAATATAGTCAGTCCTCTCTCCATGTTTGAATCTGTCTTGCTTTCCTCCCCAGTACCAGAAGTGCCTGCAGCTTCAGCAATGACTCGTCAAGCTTCTTCCTGGTGGGAGCATGGACAAGCCCTGTTGTTTGAAAGCCACCAACACCGACACGGGAATTTTACCGCACCCTGCTGGTTTCAAGCGAAACTTGGAAACAAATCACAGAAGCACGACATATTTCTTGAAAATTAAACCACCTGTTTCTTGAACACGTTCCTTTATCGGGAAATAAAGGGATAATTTAGACATTCCAAGAATGTCAAAATAGTGAGGGTTTATCATCTAATGGTAAACAAAATGTCAACTGCGGCAGTAACATAGGAGCTTGAAGGAATCAACACCAGCAAAGATACAGAATTGACAAAACAAAGTTCCAAAACCACTAGCCATGGAACTTTCTGAACTTGACATTTGTTTTACTCTACATATGAGCCATGGTCAATACTCACAAAAAATGGTTTTTCTGGTCATCCCATCCATTTTTTAAGGATCCAAAAATCATGGTTATGAATAAATCCCATTAAATCACCATTGGATGACTAGCCCCGTTTTTAATGGTTATGAAAACCATCCCTATTAATAGGTGCTTATAATAATGGTTATTATAAATCCCTATGAGCTATTACTAACCCCTATGGGATTTATAAAAAATAACCTATTAATTGGATGACTAGCCCCTATTGACCACAGCTCTAATATGTTCTACGAGTTTATCAATGTGACTGGATCAGGTCGCACAGCATCCTGCCACGATCTTGGCCCATCCAAATGTTCGTAATAGCAATGCATGGCCACACAGCAACATGGAAAACAGTGGCTTTTGGAATACCCGGCCTGGTAAACTAACATAACTATGGAAAATCACCATTCTTAATGGGAAAATCCACTATAAATGGCCATTTTCAATAGCTATGTTAAATTACCAGAGGGTACTGCTCATGGTTTTTTTTTTGGTGTTTCAACCACTGAATACTCGTGGGAAATGAACATCAACGAAACACGACGTTTCACAAGACGTGGCTCCTGGAGGTGCGCAATACTCAACAGTGCGCTCATCAAGTATTTCATCTGCTAATCAACAAAGCAAACATGAACACGTACCAAACATATCGTATCATATCATAATATCCAAAATCCAAAAAATAATGTAAGCTTATACCTTGAGCCAATCCACATGTACTCTTGGGAAAACTTCCAGAGGATGTCTCAACGTGTTGCTTTTTAGGTGTTCAAAGGGAAGTAACACCAATTAGAACTTGAGATTCTGGCCACAAATGCACGACTGCATAAACTTGAATCCCTGATGCACAATTGCTGAGGCTGGTATGAAACATTAGGCTGCAATGCCAACCAGCTTTTCTTGCTACGGAAACGCCATGGTTTTCACCATCTATCATCTGGTCTTCAGTCAAAGCTGTCTAAGCAGGGATGGTTGGAAGTATACCCGGACCTTTCATGTGGTACCCTCTGGTAAACTAACATAAATGTGGAAAATCACCATTTTCAATGGGTAAATCCACTGTAAATCACCATTTTCAATAGCGAACTGTTAGTCATTACCAGAGGGTACTTGTTTCAGCATGACCTACTGTCAGAGACTTACTGTCAGAGACTTACTGTCAGCAACAACAAAGACATCCAATGACTTTTCAGCCCAGCACTGGCCATCTCCAGTCAAGTGATCTTCCAGTCTTCCATCTGCTAGTTTTTCACATAGCTATGGAACATCAGCATGTTTGAATTCGATGAAATCCCTGAGCTAAATGGGCCATGGCTTCCATATCTATCTCAAATTACAAGAGGGTGTGTTTCCCATTCAGCGGATTATAACTAAAATTCCATGAACCCCCATGAAACGTCCAAAAAAAATCCCCAATGAACTCCCCAACGATGATTATCCATTCAAAATTCCCACATCCCTGGCGCCAAAATCACCGCCCGTTGGTCCTCTCTTCCTTGGCCCGGGATCGCCAGCGTTCCGAAACGTGCCTGGCGTCCCGGATCTGGAGGCTTCAACGATGTGCTAACCCAAGGTATGTGAGGTGATGATACAATGGGTTTATCACATTGTAAATGTGTGGTCTTATGTGTGTATAAATATGTATATATATATATACAGTACATATATATATATATATATACATATATACATATATACATATATACATACAGTATATATATATATATATATACACAGTGTATATACATATAATCAATATAATATATGTATATGATAGATTATAATAGATTATAAATATGTGACCAACAAGTGACTATAAGTGCCTTGCCGGAAAAAAACTTGGCCATCCCGGTCACCAGCTAGTGGCGACCGTCATCCCAGCAATGGAAACAGCCAGTGCTTGTAGGCATGGCAACCAAAAAACATGTACCCCCTGGTAAACATACAAAAGTAGTGTTTAATAGTGGTTAATAGTGGTTAAAAACGATAGTTAATGGTGATGAATGGGGATTAATGGTGGATTACCCTCTGGTAAACATACAAAAAACTATGGCGAATCAGCCTTTTTAATGGGAAACCCAACAATAAATGGCCATTTTCAATAGCTATGTTAGTTTACCCGAGAGGGTAAACATATGGGAGAACTGCAGGAAACAAGAACAACTGCAACAGCTCCAATGAATGGGGTTTATTTTCTCAGGGATTGGCATTATCCGATCCTGATGTGTATCCAAGATATGAACCAGCAGCAACAACCATGAACACAAGGACGGTAATCTCTACAAAGAAAAATCATGACTCCTATAAGCAGCATAAGTTTCAAGAGTTCAGGTGATATTTTGAGTAAAATCCCTGGATCAAGCGGGGTCACTTCATGACAGATTTTCATCCCATATGGGAGTTTCCTGAAATAGGACTACCTCTAATTATCCAAATATATAGACCATCAATAAAAAAACCAGTTGGATACCTTTGGGGGTTTCCTAAATGTGGCTACCACCAAATCATCAATGTTATTGGCAGATTTTCCATTATAAACCATCCTGCAATTACATAGATGGAATTAATAAACCAAGAAAGTTCCATGTTAATTTGCGAACAAAATAATAAGTAAATAAAGTAGCGTATACCGGTATACCCCATTTTAAGAAAGCCAAAACCAGCCAACGACCCGCGCCCAACATGGCAGGTAGACACGTCCAGGATCAACAAGTCCAACTCCCGTTGCAAGGGTAGCCTTGAACGCGCAGCGTGGGTCATAGTGCTGGGAAACTAGGGGATTTCACCAAGACACCAGGGATTTAGAATTGATTTTAGGATGTTCATGTTAGATAAGGTATATAAATGTGTTTCTAAATGTTTCCAATTAGAGTATATACAACTGTTTGGTTTATGGTAGATTCATCGAACTAGTCAATCGGGTTGTAATGTGTGATAGACATAAACACAACTGAGATTGTCTGGTTATATCCGGTTGGTGATGGAGCCACCCCATTTAATATCATGTGATAGTCAGTTCAAATACGCATGCCTTTTTGAAAAACAGAACACTTATATAAAAGACAGCGTATCAATTTATATAAGACAAAGTATCTATTGGGAAGCATTGAACACATTAAAGGAATCACTAGCAAAAACCATCCAACACACATCTCTGTTGGTGTTTTGAGAACTCAAAAATTCATGGGACCTGCAAACCGCAGCCCAGGGTCAACTTAAGTGATGGAGGAACCGGGGGATCCCCGAAATCACCATCAACCAGGCTGCATGTCAACCAAAGGTCATCCAAAGGTATCCGGTTGTTAATCTGGTTGGTGGTTGAGCCCTACCCCTCTGAAAAATGATGGACTTCGTCAGTTGGGATGATGATTCTTCCCAATATGATGGGAAAGTCATAAAATCCACATGTTCCAGTCACCACCAATCAGATCAATCAGTTAATCATCATTTCACCACGAAAATATAGCAATTCTATGCAATTCTGGTGGTTTTTTTCATGAATTCCCTGTGAATCACCGCTGGATTTTGACGACCTTTTTTCGGAATGTCAACCGGTTGTACTCCACCGGCTCCACCGCTGACTTCAATCCCTCCCGGAAAGCGCCAGCTATGGAGGTGTCCTGAAAAATTTTGGGACCCCTACATCATCCAAGTTAATCATGTCATATTTATGTCATATTTACAACCATCGGAGTATGGGATGGTTTAGGGGATCCCCCCATTTTTAGGGAACCACAACACCATCATCTTGGCGGAAAATAATGGAAAATCCATAGCTCGAAAGCTAAATCCGGCTGAGTTTTCCTGCTGCACCCGTGCTGCCACGTCCAATTGCGCCTGCCAGGCGATAGAACTTTTTTATTGACGTTGCTGATGGTGTATCCTCTGGTATGAAACATGGGCCGATTAAAGATGATGTATGAAAAATGATGATGTTCCATTGCCATCTACTACCAAAGTGTAATTCCTCACGGGAGAGGACTGCGACGACCGATTATATAAATTTTCCTTGCTCGAACAACATTCGGCAACATCAACATCCGGGAGTCTTAGATTGCAAGGATGACCAAATCACATTCCCCCACGAAAAAAGACTCTGGTAGCCTGGTTAACCGGCAACAAACATCATCAGAATGTTCATCAACTTATAGAGGAATGTTCATCAACCTGAATTTGCGCTGATTGCTATTGACCATACCCATCCATACTCAACCATTACGGATAGCATTCAGCGTGGCAAGTTCGTCTTTCCCCGCTGATTCCCTGTGAGGTCTCTGAGTTTTCCCACGCTCAGCCGCTCGAGCAAGTCCTGCATGTGTGCTATGTCTGGACCCCCTTGGAGGTCCAGATATTTGATTGGTTTATTACTCTCGAGATTCACAAAAAAAACAATCCTGTAAACTAGCATAAACTACTGTAGCATAAACTAGCATAAAAGTGAACAACTCACCAGTGGATCATCACTTTCCTAGGGAAAGGATGGGTCTTCCACAATCTTCCACATCTATTTCTAGGTGAATCAACCATCTTCCCCAAAAATTCATGGAACGGATGAAGATCACCCCTTCAGATCGGCTTTTCCCAAAAATGCCCATCCTTGCTGCCAGCCCTTCGAGCGGCCTGACAGGAGCAGCGATAGGAAACAAAAAACGTGGGATGGTGGCGAAATCCTGCACCAAAAGGATGGTTGAAAGCCTAGAAATCATGGGATAAAGATGGATAGAGCACTTATATATATATATATAACTGGTGCATGATTTCGCAACCATCCACAGGATGATGAATAACAACGATGACCATCATCACAATCCTCACTCATCCTTACAATCCTCACAATGCTCTGATATTGATGATTGAAAAACGAGAACCACATAAGAACTTGTTTTTCATTCTTACTATTGTCATTATCAAAGTCAGTTCTTCACATGTTCCGTGTTGCCTTGATGATTCTGCAGAACTGATTCCCCGGTTTTGCTGAAAAATATCCTCCAAATGCTTTGTAGATAATTTGTGGTCAATATCCTGAGTATTTCACCCAGAACATCAAAGACTATCTCGGAATCTACAATCCTTTTTTGATTAATTCGCCACCTTGGTCTATTCTTAGCTCCTCATATCTGGATGATTTACAATAAATCCCCAACATGAAGTGTTGGGCCACAAAAATTGGTGGTTTTACTATTGACCATCGTTTATAAGTAAGGCTCGGTTGCTTGAGACATATTGATTTAATTGGGATAAAAACGGGATAATAGATGGGATATCAATGGACCTGGGGTATTTTCTATGTTTTAATGATATTGAAAGGGGATTAATTGGATATGAATGGAGTATGGGTATACCATGGTTTACCCATAGCGAGCTTTGGTCAGGATCCTGGGACTTTGCCCAGTTTGATTTGAATCTGGCATTATATGATATATAGTATGATATAGAATTGTTATATCATCCATTAGATATTCCCAGTTTTCCTAGTTTGAGTATATGATATTATTATATTATATATTAGTTGTGACAGTGGAAGCGGCATATGAATTATCAAGCCATATCCCGACTTCATCAACATCAGCGGCACATCAAGAATTGACAATTTCTGGAAAACTTGTCGCGCAGTTGCACCCTGCAGCTTCCGGACCAAAGCTCCCCCTTGTTTTCCCCTCATTCCAAGCCAAAGTCGACCGCCCACTGCGCCAGCTGTGAGCGGTTGATCACAGCCTCAACCCGGGGACCCAACGACACACCAAGCAGCAGACATTGGCATGTTCACCAAATATGGGTGGGTATGGGATACCTATCCTCCAATTTTTATGGGATACCAACCATTTTTTTTACGTAGAATCAGGGGATATGAATGGATTTACCCTCCAGAAAAATCAAACAAGGTGAGCTGGAAAATCCTCCAAAAAGACCTGGAACATCGGACCCTGGAGGTGTTGGTCAAATCGGTGATCTGGGTCTGGCGTTTCGTGTTTTTCATCAAACAGAATCTAACATGGCAATAGATCATCCCAATGTCATATATATATATATATGTACATAAGATATGAAGGATATGTAATAAGTATGTAAGATGATAAATTGCAATGGATACTTCCACAATCCATCCATTTAGTCTGACAAGCATCGATATTAAATGCGTTTACTGTAATCCGTATATCAAATCATATCGGTTGACGTGCTAAACCCAAACATGATTAATACTTTCAAACTGTTTCTGCATGTGCCAGGTCACAACCAAGTAAACAAATAATAGTCATTGTGGATTCTAATCTACCTAAAACAAATCTATAACGAAGATTAATACTAGTATGCTTGAGTTGACATTGTAACTGGGTAACAACTGGATTATAAACCCATTAATTTAGTCCCTTGCGAAATCATCCCACGGTTGTACTACAGTTTATATATGTTTATATAATCCCGTGATAGAACGGTACTACAATCCAGCATAATCCAGCTATATATGTTTTACAAGCCACCATATTAACTGGAAACTCCACCACCTTCACATCATCCAACTGTCGAAAAGCCAATGGTTGTTCCATGGGTTTTTCCATTGGTTTTTCCTAGGGCCCTAGCTATGGAAATTTCCCCTCCCAGCCACCCAGCTGCGTTCCCCACCCCGCCACAGAGTTGCACCACCACCGAGCGCATGCCCTGTAACGCCTCGGACTTCTCCGTCACCGCAGCGATGGCCTCGGCAGACTCAGCTGGCCACGGGGCCCCGTCACCGGCAAAACGTGACCGATGTGTTCCTCGTAGATTTTTGTGTGTGGCGAAATAACTAGTGACGTTGTAGCGTCAGTTGATGATATTTGATGATATTTGATGATAGATATGATAGATATGATAGATATGATAGATATGATAGATATGATAGTTGTACACTGGATCGGAGACAGATCCATTTTGGTATCGAATCGCATATGTAGCATCACTTGAAGTGAAGTCAACCAATGAGGTCTATTGGTATAAGCCAGTTGATAATCAATTCATAGACTCCATCGTCTATCTATGATCTATGTATCGTCAGATGCGCAATGCCCCCTTATTGACACGAGTATCACATTTTAGTGGCTGGTGAATAGGGGTTCCCTGTGTAATCATGTGTAATCCCTATACAACTACATGTAGTATAACCACCAAAATGATCTACTAACTTGTCTTCATAATCTCAGATAGCCTCAGAAGAAATGCTGCTTCGGCTAATATATTTTCAGGTGTAGAAAGTGATGTGTTACCCAAGGTTTCCCAAGTCTTACCCTCTGGTAATTTGTTACACTATTGAAAATGGTGATTTTGAGTTCGTGGGTTTTCCCATTGAAAATGGCAATTTTCCATAGTTACTGTATGTAAACGTTTACCAGAGGGTATGTTTGCTACAAACCAACCAGTTCGTTAAACCAGTTCGCATCCCCTGCCGGCCACGGCAAAAACGAGCGACTGCACCACACGCAGGCTCCACCAACAAGCGGTGATCATCTGCCAGCCTCCGGATAGGATGAGATTGTGGTACGTTCCCTAGATAGCAGCATAGTTTAGTAATAATATGATTAAGGCTTCAAACTCTGGAAAACATATGTAATTATGTATGTATATATATTATATATATATATATGTATGTGTGTTATTATAAATATAGGGTTTTTTGAACCCCAAAACCGTCCTAATTCCTAATTCATATATTGATCCTGTTTACTATGAAGTCTCCAGTTTTGGGCACCTAGTAGCCTAGTGTTGAAAGCAAATCGTCCTTGGTCATGGTTTCACATGAATGGTATAACAATGGTATAACCATGTATAGCCTGCAGGTACGTAGGGCCTGCTGGGAGATACTGGAAGCGACCTGCAACCTGGTGTCCTCAAACGTGGCTGGAAAACTTCTGAACTAAATGAAAATTTGTAGCCTGTAGCTGGGAAAATAATTTAGAAAAGGAACCAAATCCATTGCCACGTTTGGCTACTGGGTGCTGCCTTTGACTCCGTTTGACATCATGGTTTAGTGAGTATCTACCATAGCTGCCATAGCATCCATAAATTAGGGCGGTTGCCAAAAAACATGCGAATATGCTGCTTACATGGTTTGCCCTCCATCCTGGTTGATAGTAAATGCTTTATTCTTGTGGATTTCACATCAGCCATAATACCGGTCGGTTGATGGGTGTCCCTATTGGATCGGATGATCTCAATCCGCAATAGCTCAAGTGATTTTTGTACAATCCCCTTATCAAAAAAAACAAAAACAATCCAGCATGTATCATCATTTATCATTTATATATCATCATTTAACATCATGATGATGATCATATAAACATATTTCATTTGATAGTTGCCCGATCAGTTAAATGAGTACAGACCCACAAAATAACCAACGAATCATCATTCATCAGTTGTACATCCTTTAAAATCATTCAAACCATATTAATTATCAATTATATCCTCATTCAAGATCATCAAAACCCATATAAACCCATTCAATTCCATAAAATCCCACTAAATCACCCTTAAAAACACATTCTACCACCATTTCATTAAATAGTTACGATCAGTTATCTGACCAACCAATGAAACACCATGCTAGGTAGTGAAGTTCACCCGCCTCAAGCAGGCTGCCACGGCCTTCGACCAGGACGCTTATGGAGAAGACAAGGGCTGATGCTTGGAATATACTTTTAATATACTTCATCTCTCTCTCTCTCTATGTATATACTATATACTTTGTGTGTATCTATATGTATATATTTATATATATATATATATTATACTGTTTGTCCTTACCTGCATTGTCATTTTGCGTGTGTTTTGTTGTGTCTGTTCACATGTTTGATCAATTTCAAAGTGAATTAAGCACGAATCCACCCAGCATATGCCATCTATTGCTTCAATGTGATCCAGAGATCAGCTGGTGGAATCAATGACTACCCCGATTCTCCATTCATGTTGGTAATTGATTTACAACCCGGTAATTTATTACTACTCTGCAACTTACAACCAAAAACAGTGTAGCTGGGGGTTAGACATTCTCATGGCATTTTTTGAAAGTACAAACAACTAATTACCAATCCAACTGTTGTTCCATTAATACTGGTTGCACATCCATTATATTTCCATTTTATTGGTTATTTCTTATCATCATCATCATCCTCATCCTCATCCTCATCCTCATCCAGTGATGGCTAGGGATTATAGACCCATGAAGCCAAGTTACTGCTTATAAAGCAACATATTATCCTACTATTCTAGAGATTTCTAGACTATACATCCATGAAATCCTCCATTTTTTACGTTTTTTTTTTGGGCGTTTTTTTCCAACCCCAAGAGGAATCCCTGAGGCCCCCCGAGGCCCCAAAAAAGGGCTCCCGGGGACCACCTGGGAATCCGAAAAGACGGCGGAGCGGAAGAGCGCGCGGTCCATGCGGATGCAACGCTCGAAAACAGCCTGGAAACCCATCATTTTTGAGGTTGGAATATATGGAATATTGGGAGATATACATGTATGTTCTATGTATAGGCTATATACCCACCATTTCATTCATCGGAATATATTGGGATATGATGTACATATATACAGAATATATATATATATATATACTGTGTTTTGGATTTCCGTGTCGTCGCGTTTTGGTGACGGGCGCAGGGTCCACCCGAAAACGCGAAACCGCGACAATTCAAAAAGACGCGTTGCCGCTGGATGCACCCGAAAACGCAAAAATTCGAAAATCCGAAAAGTACCAAAAGTAAGCGAAAACCCGAAAACGCGAAAATCTGAAAAGTGCCTAAAAAAAAACGAAAAGCCGAAAACGCAAAAATCCGAAAAGTACCAAAAATAAGCGAAAACCCGAAAACGCGAAAATCTGAAAATCCGAAAAGTACCAAAAATATGAGAAAAACCGAAAACGCGAAAATTTGAAAATCTGAAAAGTGCGAAAACTGAGAAAAAACTCGAAAGCGCGAAAATCTGAAAATCCGAAAAGTGCGAAAAATGAGAAAAACACGAAAACACGAAAATCTGAAAATCCGAAAAGTGCGAAAAATGAGAAAAACACGAAAACACGAAAATCTGAAAATCCGAAAAGTGCGAAAAATGAGAAAAAACCCGAAAACACGAAAATCTGAAAATCCGAAAAGTGCGAAACATGAGAAAAA
>Ga0126342_10003238_pt1 | contig 26697 bp, 22 predicted proteins | sample Cyp1metagenome_FD_92528 | JGI IMG/M metagenome (GOLD analysis project Ga0126342, IMG submission 92528) | Coral microbial communities from Lord Howe Island, Old Settlement Bay, Australia - Cyphastrea 1 metagenome | ecosystem: Host-associated > Invertebrates > Cnidaria > Coral ...
GTCAATCGCGCACCACCCTTTCTCAATCGCGCACCACCCTTCAAGGTCAAGTCTCAATCGCACACCACCCTTCAAGGTCAAGTGTCAATCGCGCACCACCCTTCATCATTTCAAGACTCGGAATTCTATTTGTCCGTACCTCGGAAGTATTGCTTCACAACTTCCTTTGATTATATACCGTATGTTTATTTATTTATACAATATTTTATGAAACTTGAAAGCACAGCCACTGAGCACAATGCGCCTCTTTTCCAAGTTGAAACTTGGGGAAATATTGACCTGCCTATCTGGAACTTCTGTTGCTGTCGAAGTGGTTGTGTTCTGTTGTGTCTTGAGTTTCAACTCTCCTAATGTGGGTAAAACAATATTGAACCACCCATTGGGAATAGTTTATACCTATTTATGGTGATTTGGGGGATAGTTTATTATTGTTTTACCCACATTAAGCCGTAACCCTCCAAACCACGGCATAGCAAGGCCTCTAGCGCTTCGCGCAAGCCATCGACGCCTCCAAACTCTTGGACCTGAAGTCGATGCTCTTCGCTCTCACCACTGAACCAACGTATTGAAAGAAATAAACCCGCCTGCCAAAAGCAAAGTTAATGAAGGTCTAGAGACATTTTGGAGCATATCAATTTAACTTCCTCCATAGCTGCACTACCTCATGATGAAGCCACAGGCTTTGAAGAAAAACTTTGCATGCGTCTGAGATCACTAGTGAGTAGCACCTTCTCCCTACTTCGTGAATGCCACCCATATATAATCCATATATCCCATCATATCCCCATATAAGATCCCCAAAAAAAACCATCTGGTGGTGTCGGTGCAGTTCCTGGGATTTCATAGCTTCAGATCGCTGAATCCTCCCATGATGCCCATGGCTCCCATGATGCCCATGGCTCAGCCAGGGAACGGCACGGGGGTTGTAAAGCATCTCATTCGCCTCAAAGGCCCGACTTGGCCAGCTCGTGTCTGGCTGAAAATGGCTGAAAAACATGGGGCTGTCTGGCTGAAAAGGCTGAAAAATGCTGAAAACCCACACAATTTGTGACTTGACTTTGCTTTTTTCCATGTGGCAAACCCCATAATAAACTCACACTCTTCGATGTTTCATGCCCACCCATTTCTGAGATCTGGTGAGACTGGGGATGTATCCACCAAGGCTTGCACAATGGTCAAGGCTTTTAACTTGACCTAGCATCGCGTCGCAAGGTCGGCGTCGCCCAAGGTCGGCGGACTCAATGGATTGGTTTTGGAGGGAAAAATCGACATCGGAAACCCATGGCCTTTTGAGGTTTTTTAACCACCAGTAATAGGGGTTTCCTGTTTCCCGTAGACTTTCCCTTGAACCAAATGAACCAATGAAGCAATCCAATGAAGGACAGTTTTCCTAAACTGCCCACTACATCCCACTACCAATGAGAACTAAGAACTCACTTTTTGTTGCCTTTCGATGTCTTCAAAGAGGAAGGACACCCAAAAAATGCCCAGTAGTGACTCTATGGCGACCTACGCTGAGATGCCCCACTCTCAGCGGATGCCTGAAAGATTGCATGGACCGACTGGTCCATGAATCAAAGGAGAAAAAACATGAAAAGACTTTGTCTTAAAGTGGGTTACCCATCTCTGCGGCAACTTTTTTATAGTCAAAATGATGATTCATCCATGGATTTAACTCTATGTTCAGACACCGCAGTAGCAGTGAGCAGCAAACATGTGTCTTAGACTTCTGAAAGCAAGTAGAACAAGGCTAGAACAACCTCCGAGACAGGCCGGTGGCTTCAACGTTGCTGCGGTTGCGGGGTGTAAAATTTGAAGAATGTGAAGCCATGTGAAACTATCAGAATTATCAGATCTATCAGGCAGCAAAAAAAAACTTACTTCAAGGTTCGCCTCTGCTCACGAAGGGCTGCAGCCAACACGGCTACTGCATCTTTGAGCTCGGAGGGCTGCATCTCCAACCTGCTGGATTTCATTGGTCTGGGGTCTCCGAAAGTTAGGTCATCACTCCCTATCCGAATCCACTATCCATTATCCATTGGATCTAAAGTGGAATCTCTGCACATCTTCAGAAACTCAGTTCTGATTGACCTCCGCTTCGAGAAAAAAAACACCAGACACATCCAGACACAAGATTTGCAAATCACACCTCTCGCAGATCTCTGTGATCTGTGGAAAATCCACGCTGCACCTTTGGCCGGGACCATGACAAGCGTCGGCCGCAAGCCAGGAGTGAAACCATCTTAGGCAACATATACGGCAACCATAGCAACTATGCACATGTGTTTACGATGATATTTTGTGAAATCTGCTGTCTCTTATGACATTCTGCTTCAAGACAATACCGTGAATACCCTCCTTCTAAATCATACTCTCCAGGTCCTATACCAGTTTGCCCGAGCGTATTCCGGTCTTGTACGGCCACGGATTGGCGATATTGATCGATATTGATCATGTTGAAATATTGTGCGTGTTCTTCTTCTTGCTCTTGCTCTTGCTCTTGCTCCTCTTGTTGTGGTTGTTGTTGTGGTTGTTGTTGCAGTTGCTGTTGCAGTTGTTGATGTTGATGTTAACCAGAACATACCAGAACCATGCTCAGGACTATGAACACATATGAAAACGAGGATGAGGATGAGGATGATGATAATGATGCTGGTGACCACCCTGAGTTCCTGGCTCCGGCCGCAAGGCATTCCTAGGTGGCCACAACAGTGTTCATGACTCATGACGTGTCTGTGGAGACCTATAGGCCGTATGCATTTTCAGCCACAATGTCCGTGTCAAGAGGAGTGCACATTGAATATCAGCAACATCGACTGACACAAAGAGCGACCGCCATCAGAAAAGTCTTTGTTCCATAATGATTACCCTTTGGTTATTTAACATAGCCATGGAAAATGGCCCATTTATAGATGGTTTACCTATTGAAAATAGTGATTTTCCATGGCTATGTTAAATAACCAGATGGTACCATAATTTGCCCTTCAACTTCTGCTTGGGCAAGATTTGGGCAACTCGGGTGTGCGAACCGCAGTGGTGAAGCGGGAGGAGTAACCTTGGCCTCTTCATCTTTCGTCCGTCAAGAGTTACTTTTCAGCTCCCAAATGCTCCCAGCATTTGATAAAGGCCAAGTTCAACTTCTAAGTTCATTGCAGAAAAGATATAGAAAAGATATAGCCTCTGGTAAACTAACATAACTATGGACAATCACCATTTTTAATGGGAAAATCCACTATAAATGGCCATTTTCAATAGCTATGTTAAATTACCAGAGGGTAGCATGCACATTAGTTAGTTCATTATGGGGGGACTTCCAAAGGAGCCAAGACTCTGCACCAGAAATGCTGCAGGCCGTGAAGGAGCGCTGGCAAAGGAGGTCGCCACAGGCTCCTGGAGTACCCAAGAAAGAAATTTGACAAATGTCATCCAGTTCCCATAGGATCCATGTATGATATATATGGTAACATTTACCATCAATATACCCCCAATGTTAGTATATATATACCATACATGGATCCTATGGGGTTGTCATCCAAAGATATCCAAAGTCTGGCCGGAGATTACCGGAAGATACCGGAAGTCCTCAGGAGGAGGAGGCTGCAACGGAGGTGGGAGAGGTGGAGGCTCCTGACAGACTTGGATCCCATGTCTAAACTTGCCCCCAAGTCATCAAGTTGAGATATGAGCAGAATATACTTCAAACAGATTCAATCAGTATGTCAGTATGAGTGTCTCTGTCCAACTGTTGGCATGCAAAATTGCAGGAGATTGAGATAAAACATGATAAAACATGATAAAACCGCCTTGAAATTCCAACACCGCTTTTCTGAATTTCAAACGTCCTCTGACATGATCAAGGGCCATGGCACCAGATCATGGGACCTATCCGCGATCAACTGAAGTATCGCTGCAACAAACACAGGCCAAATACCCTCAGTACATGTACATGCCAAATCTCTACAAGAAAGGAGTTCATTGAAGTCAATCAATGTCAATCACTGTATGTCTGATTCTGTACAGTATTCAGAGCCCTAAATAGTTCAACTGGTTTGTTCGGTTCTACTACTGTATTTCTTTCCTTGTGGGCCTTCTGGGTCTGATTTTCTAAGCCTAGTGGGACGAGACGTCTCGAGACTTGACAGCGTTCGATGGCTGATGGTCGATGATCCGGGAAGGCTTCAAACAGAATTAAAACCACAAGCCAGTCATAGCCAGTCATAGTGACATAACTCATGAAGATCATGAAGATCATGAAGAAGTGTTTCATATAGTGTTTCCCTTCTCCGAAGCTGCTAACATGTGCTAATGGAAAAAGTTACGAAGAACATCCGATTTTTTGGAGGAAACAGTTGAAAAAGATTATGAAGGAAACGACCAACCAGTATCAACCAGCATCAAGCAGCTCGAATGTGAAGCTATTCGTGGCCACGGCAGGTGGCCCCGGCTCGCACAGTAGGAAGTCATGAGACTCATGTCATAGCGGCCAATTTCGGTGGATGTTACCCTCTGGGAAACTAACATAACTATGGAAAATCACCATTTTTCATGGAAAATTCACTATAAATGGGCCATGTTCCATAGCTATGTTAGTTTACCAGAGGGTAGGTCTTAGTCTGTTGCAAGTCTTGATACTGACAACCACCGAGAACGGTCACAACGGGCCATTTTCATCTTCCTTCGAGCAAGTGGCAACCACGCAGGTTACGCGACAGTGCTCACAGGTCTTGCGACCTGCGCCAGAAACAGCCAACTTCCAAACAGTGAGAAGGAACGTTACAAAAGAATGGGCTAGATCTCACCACCTAAAAGAATGTTTTAGACCTTTAGATCAGGTATCAACAGAATGACACATATTGACACAATATCAGTAATTAATGCTATACAGATATATCAGATATACCCTAAACATATAGCGCTCATAGAACCAGCTTGAAACGTATTGAAACCCTCATCCTCACATATCCTCACTACTTTGCACGCCCCTTCAATAGCGCATTCCCACAATGTCCTGTTCTCCGCAAGCACTAAGGCACACACGTTCTCTGCAGCCGGCGCCAGTGAAGCGCTTCTGACCTTGGTTGAAGGGAAAAATCACAGGAAAACCTGTATGTTGAATGATTTTGATGGGGGAAAATGGCAAAAAGAATGGGATGAATGGGTATATATCTTGATGTTTCTTGGAGGTGTTCAAGCATCTCCCTGTCATCAATGTTTCGCCAGGCCGAGTGGATGAAATTGCGTCACTTAGTATCCAGGGAGGTTGGGTGGTGGTTGAGCCACATATTGATCCCTAAAAGATGCAAGTCAATGTTGGAATCATTCGGAATCATCATTTGGAATCATTATTTGGAATCATCATTTGGAATCATCATCATCGTCATCATCATTGGTGTCGTCGTCGTCGTCGTCATCACCATCATCATCATCATCATCATCATCATCACCATCCCATTCATAGGGATGGAATGTATAAGAATGATTGAAACAACCACTGACATTGCCAATGATATGCTCATTCAGCAGTGGTCCAAAATGACCGGTCTGCCTGGGGACCCAGTGCAGTGAAACCAGCCAGTCCAACCATGTGCATCCTGGAGGTTCCTGGATGTATATTGATATCTATCCATCCATCACTGCCATCACTCATCTTTCGGTGAAAACCAGTGGCTCATATTGGCTCATCCGTTGTTGCGTGCAAGTATAGTCAAGTGTTTTCCATCATGACAGTTGCTTCTCCGTTATTCCATTGTGATAGTACTGTCCCCCGTCCCGAACACCCCCAACCCAAACCCTGGTTAAGGATTGCACCGTATTGCACCTATTCATGAATTGGGGGCCCATATGGAGGTATTTAATTAGGGGATGAGATCAACACCCACTTGTGACACTTGTGATAGTTAAGCCCCTGTTGATGGTTGTATCATATCATACCCATGTAAGATTCACCACAAGATCCCTTCAAAAAATCCACAGGAAATCACCTTAAAGAGTAATAGATATTAATTTTGGGGATGAAATTCACACCCTGCAACCAGTGCAACCAGCCATGTCTCAACTGAGCATTCTGGCCACACCGCTGCTCTGAAGCATCTCCATCAATTGCGCCAACAGCAACAGCGCATAGCGTTCCACCTACGGCATGACCATGGGTGACCAAGCACAGGGCAGCGTCTTGGATCCAGCAACGTACGTGTGATACATGTTACTAAATGGGGGTTTCCTAACATGGTGGATCCCCAAAACAATGGCTCTCAATTCATACGAAATCCATGGGTCGAATTTTGGATGATTTGGAGTACCCCTATTTTCGGAAACTCCCAAATGTACTGCTGTTCATCAAAAAGTCAGCCATCATTTGTTCGTCAACATTTTTGATAAATACCGGTAGGTAAAAAAACACATATATACATAATATATAGTACGTTATATAGAAATGAAAAGAACTGAGCCAAAGCATGTTGAACTCTGCGTTTCCTATGAGGTCCTGCCCATACTGCCACACGCCTCTGAAATCTCTGGATGGTAGAAGTGGCAATAAAAGATCAGCATCTCAGCCTGCGCCGGGACTCCAAATACATCGATCAGTGAGAAATAGACCCAAATAACCCAATCAAGGCAGGCTAGTAGCGCTGATGTCACAGGAACTTCTTGAGGCCTCTGAAGTGTTCTCAATCCAATGGGCATAGCTCGGGTCGAAAACGAACACGCCTGGCAGTCCGGCATGTGGCACCACCTTCCGAATATGCGTGCCTTGCATGCGAGCCTACAGGATCTGCAAGCAGTCATGACTTGTTCATTTTGGCTGTGATTTGCCCAAATTGCCCTGGCATGTAGTCCTTTCACCGACCAACGCCAAGTCCCTGAAGCCCTTGGCCTTCTTCCAAGCTACGGCTTTGCTCCCCAATCTGCAGCTCTCGCTTTGTCATCTGTGTTCTGACATGCTGATCCAAAATATCCAAATTGCTGAGTCTCCTGCAGAAAATGTATGGGCAAAAATGGGGTGTACGGCGGTTTTTTGGCACGACTCCAACATACTCCAAGCAATTTGCCAACTGAGTCCCCCAGGCGTGGGCGACATACTGGCCGCCAGGAGTTCTCAGCCTGGGGCTCGGACAGCGAAACATAATCTGCAGTAAATGGTTGAAGTTGACGCATTCGTTTTTTTTGGATAAAAACATAACTATATTTAATGTGTAAGCAACTCATGAATCTGTCAATGTAAAATGCACGTGTCATGTGGCAAGCACAATACTTCTGATGACTGCGAGAATGCATCCACATACATCTGCTGCCACTATGACATGTTGATGGTCAAAGCCGTTGCAGCCTTACAGGCAACTTTTGGGAAAAAATGCCGAGAGGTGTTGGCAATGGCAGGGCTATTGATAAAATTCAAATGCTACCCTTCGCCCTTCAGCCTTCGACATTCCAAAAGCATAGCCACAAATAGATCTTCACTATGTCAATCTATGTCAATCTGTCATAATCTATGTCACTATTAGTTGTTCCAGGTCCAAACTAACATCCTATAACATCTATTTTTTTTCCGTTTGCCGCTTTCAAATGCTTCCAAGGAGCTCCAAAATCAGGTGAAGAGTCAGCACGTAGTTGGTGTTGGCCTCGTGTCGCAAGACGCCCTTGGGCATCACCTTCGCAAAGCCGGCCTGGCGAGCGCCGTGGCGAGGCGGTTTTTGGCCGTGGCGGATGGTTCACCCTGGGAGGGGTTCATGGTTTAGCCATATGACACTATGGTTATATATGGTTGGTTTATGATTTATGATGGTTGATAAACGTTGATAATATGATGGTTTATGCTGGTTTCTGATGGTTTACCCATGTTTATCCATGGTTTCCACTGGGAGCTCTATCCTGGCCTTGGGCATGAACCCACAGAACCTCCATGGAAACCTCTGATGATCCCATGGCCATACCATACACCATGGGGCCATCTCCAGTTACTGACACGTTTGTCACCGGCAAAGCTGTCTAGGCAAAGCTGTCGGCGAAATCTCTCGCAGGTGCATTGGAATTCTTCCACCCGGGACGGCTACTTGCAGCAAGGGACCAAGGACAACCCAAGTGCATGTACTGCACAATCTGTGAGAGGAAGGAAAAGCGAGAAAAAAGTCATGAACATCTCAAGTTGTCTCAAGTGTTAAATGTCTGGTTGAGAAATGGAGGACACAAACATGGCTTTTCATACTTCATACAGTATTAGTTTCATAGATTTTCATGCCCTCACAAGTTCGTCCCAGATTCGAAGTTCACAGCCAGCGAAGTGTCGACTGACCCTGCAGCAAGGTTATAGTTGCAACTAGAAAGCCAGAAATGCACTTCAAGCCGGCTTGACGAATCAAAATCACAAGTTCCGTCTGGTTCAGTGCGGTTTTCGATGGAACAACTTGGCCGCTTTCAGCTTCCAGAGCCATGACGGAACTCAAAAATCCAAAGAGTTGTCAAATCCAAAGTGAATTCTTCGTGCACAAATCGAAACCATGAATTTTGGAGCAAGTTGTTAGAGCCCCAAGCCAGGCCCATGTTGGAGGCCTTTGGCCCCCAACAGCCATTGAATCTCTGAATGCAAGCCTGGTGCTTCCCTTTTTGGGATAGCTTCTGTACGGCTGGAGTTGACTTCAACAAGTGGAAAAAGTCTGCCCGTGTGTGCCCCCATATCATTGAAATCTGCTATGCTTATAAGCTGCTCACAAATTCAAGCGAACGCGGCTAGTGCGGTCAAAAGCTGAAAATGCATCAACGAGAATTCAGGATGATTCAGAAACATCCGTTAAACGCCACAATAGCTGAGTTCAGCAGCACGGTTACTGTAATTTGCCACGTCTGAAGGGCTAGGACTCTTCCCGTTTTTTGCCATCATGTTTTCCGCGCAATTGAAATCCCGGCTCATCGGTGGCCTGGGTTTCCTAAGTTTCTGCGGGGGGAATGTTTTAGGAAACGGGAAATTCCAATGCCAGCCCCTATGTCGTGGTTTTCCATAATTATTGCAAGGGGGTTTTAAAACGGACAGGCAATCCTGTGCTAGTCCTTTCGTACGTACGGGAATGTGGATCAATACCTAGTGGACATCTTTTAGATCTTTTTAGGGGGAAGTTCCAACATCCATAACTACCAGCTGTTTGACGTGAAAACTGAGGTTTGAGCCCTACCCATATCATCCCATAAATCATATCTCAATGCACTGAAGCCTCAAGCCATGTATCTAGAGGCTCCGGCAGCTCGTATTCTGGGGCCTTGTCCTGCCAAACCGACAAGAATAAACACTGACGTCTCAGAACAAATTTTGAGGGCTTTGTATGGCAATCCTCTACCCCAGAAAGTCAACTTCGTTCTGGCTGTCGATGATACAGTTACCTGGTGTTTTCTGTGTTGTGGACCAGCGGGTCTAGTAGGGGCCATTTTATGCGAGGGGATTGACATTAACCAACTTGAAGAGTTCCGCCATTTTGGGATAGTTCCCCCAATCATAACCATCATTTCTAGTGACCTTGCAGGGTTCCGACGTTATAGGAGCTGTAGGGATGCCTGGATCTCATCCTCTTCCGGGTCGTCATCCGCCTGAGCGACCTGTGGCCACTCAACGTTTTTTTTTGAAGCACGGCATTGGGCGTGTCCAACATGGCAGCAGGCAAGATTCATCCCAGAAACTGGTTTGTCCAAACCTTGATTGATGGATTATATAGCACACTGTATTTATACTTGATCTTTGATTTGTACAGTATTGTATAGTATTATTTTGTTATGTCTATATTTCGGAAAAATGATGCTAAACCTTTGGAATTGGGGGGTTACCATCGGTCGCCTCATTTTAAGACAAACCCAACCAACACTCACGACGCTGGCGACTTCCGAAAATGTTGCCTTCTTTGGTGTGCGGTGGCTATATTTCGAAGTAGAGCAGAATGACAAGCTGTTTGCAGACAAAAGCCTGCAGTGCCGGCCCATGCTCAGCAACAAGAAGCCGGTTTGGACACCTGCTACAATAAGCTACGATACTTCAGCAAGAACTGATTTGCTATTCTTTACTCTCTGAGTTCCTGGCTTTGGTGAAGCTTCTTGCTCTATTGCGGCTGGACTTGTCTTGGCCAGGCAGATCGGAAAGGCATGCACAGTGAACCATCAGCTGACTCAGCTGACCTTGTGAAACTTATTTGCAACAAACATGAGTATCATGAGTCATGAGTTAAATGGTGGGGAAGGTGCAGTTTGTACCATTGCTGGAAGGGCTGTGCATCTGGGCATCCACAGATATCACAGATCAAGACATGCTGAAAACATCTCGGTTCTCTAGGCTTGTTCCACCAGACAATGCCAGAAATACGTATGCATATATATATATAAATATCAATACCAATCACCCAGTTGCTGGATGCAAGCCCCCAAAAAAAACATACATACAAGAGTCAAAGAGTTGAACACATTGCTAGATTCTTGGTCATGTTGTATCCACGTATTTCATTTATTAGGTGCTTATAGTCTAAGCTAGTCCTTAGATGTCCTTAATCAAATATTTCCCCCCAAAAAAGTGATATAACTCAACTAACATCAACTAACTTGTACTCATTGGCATTTCTCACTTTTAGTACCCTTATTTTTTGGTCAAATCAAAAATGACAAATCCTGTCTGCTCCGAGGCACGCCAAGCCAACGACCTGGGCGTGTTGAACTGTTGAACTCTTATTGTTTTTCTATATGGGTGTCCACTGATAATTAAATGATACTCATATCATGTTGTAAATATATGATATATGTAAACATATGTAAATATATGCAAATATATGTAAGTAAATATATATATATATATATATGTAAATATTATGTTATATGTGTTGTCAATTTATGGATGGATATATCTGAATCATATCTGGATGTGGCCTTCAAAGGCTCTCAGGGCCCGGCACTGGAGCGCTGCTTTTGCGCTGAGACGGCTCTCTGGATTGGTGACGAGAAGCCCTGCAGCAGCTGGTGACAGATGTGACAGGCCGCTAGCGGTAAGAAAAACCATGGCTGGAAAAGCCACAATTTATAGATGGGGAATGGGGATGATTACCATTTATACCATCTGGTAAACATACAAAAAGCTATATTGAAAATGGCCATAGAAATAGTGGATTTTCCCATGAACCATGGAGATTTTCCATAGTTTTTTGTAAACGTTTACCAGGCCGGGTAGATGATTTTTCTCAAACCTCCATTGTTGATGGGGATTTCCAAGCGCCACTGGATACGATCATCGGATCCTATTCTCCCAGATTCCCATTGGTTCATATGATTTCCATTTATATGACCCTCCGGTAAATTCACAGTTCAACCCTGAAAATCACCCAAATGTTGAGTGGTTTAACTCATCTTCCAAACCCTATCTGCCAGGGTCGAACTATGCCAAACTCTTCATTTCCATTCACTTTCTGGGGGCCCTTCCCCCTGTTGAATAAACCTTCCCCCCCAAAAAAAAATCAACACCTGGAGGTCGGGATTACCCATCGATCAATGCCCAAATTTGCCACTCCTCTCAGCAACTCTAAGGCCGCTGGTGTCTCTTCCAGTTCCTGCGAAGCGCTGCGGGGTTTACCGCAGCGAGTTGCTGGCCACGTTTCCAAGCAAAAGGCCATGTTCAACATGGTTAAAGCACCAAAATATATGGGAAACATATGGAAAAATGGATGAACATATATGAGAATGTACATTGTTAAATATAATGTTCAACCGCCAAAATGGGAACATTTTTGAACATGGAAGGATGCATGTGCACCGGACCTTTCACAATGGGAGAGTCTAGTTTTTCTCCCCAACTTCTTAGAAGGTCACTGTGAGCGGCCAAAGCTAGGCCTGGCCTTGGCATTCAAGGCAGCTTGGGCGGCTTCACCTGACGTCGTGTTAGCTGCGGCGTTGAGGTCCAACATCTATCATGACGACATGGATCTGTCTACTAAAACACTCAAGAATCCAAGGGTGTGAAATGATTGTGAAAACCTCATTGCTATTTTTTGAGGATCATTGGGGCAGCCCTTATTTTCAGACAAAACCACAACTCACATTATTGCAACCGGGGGTCCATTCAAAACCTTTTTGCTGGGCACAAAGCCCACGTTGAGATTCTGCTTCCAGGGCGGACGGCCGGTGAGGAGAATGTACATGACTACACCAATCGACCATAGGTCAGCCTCATCGGGACGCTCCCAACATCCCAGAGACTGGATACTGTGGGGGTGGATGGTCAACTGCACGGTATTCCTCTTGGTATGCGCCAGAATGAGCGAGTGGGTTGCTACCAAATGCTACCAGGGGTACTCCTCCTCAATTTTCATCCATTTTCCCCGTGCAGATCATACAGCAAAAGGGTTGTTCGGAGATTTCGGAGCTCTGTCTTTTCGGTCTTTTCGGTGCCAACCTTGGCATCATAACGTCGGGAGAAGACCTCCGGAGCCACATACAGCAAGGAACCGACCTCAGCTGCGGTTCCCAGGAACTGGGCATCTTCCACTCCGTCCGTTGAGATCGTTAAGGCTCCGGCAATGGTTCTCCGCTCCGCGTCAGATGCAGGGCAACACAGCCCAAAATCAACCAGAACCAATTCCTCGGCTTCGCAAAACAATGAAAACCAAGGGAGATTTCCAAAATGCACAACATACATTAAATATCGTTCTATATATATATTTATATTTATATATATATATTTATTTATATATATATATATATTTATATATATATATATATATATTTATATATATTTATATATATATATGTGTGTGTGTGTTTAAAAAAAAATATCTATCTATCTATCTATCTGTCTGTCTGTCTATCTATCTATCTATCTATCGATCTATCTACCCATCTATCTACCTACCTACCTACCTATCTATCTATCTATCTATCTATCTGTCTATCTATCTAATTATATATACTGTATGCGAATAACATTATAGAACCATACATATATAATTGATATATATATATATATAAATCTATTTCAAGAAAACCCCACCATGCGGGGTGACTGTCTGTCCCGACTTGAGGCCAGCGACAGAATCTGGATCTTTGCTCCGAAAACGTAGATTCTCCTGAGGCTAGAAAATGCCTTTTGGCGAGGTTTGGGAGAGACTTTTACACCATGATCACCACGGGAAAGCCACAAAACCTGGCTGCTGTGCCGGTTGTGAATAGCATCTCTGCTGAAACCTCCTGTCATCAACAAGACTCCGCCAGACTCCGCGCCAGTTCCATATGTTCCATCCAAGCCACCGGCTTCACATCACGGTGAATTATGCCCACGCCACAGGTTGAGTGGATGTGAGCTAGAGCCTTGAGGGCTTGGAGGTTCTCGTAGAGAAACTTTTGAAAGCGTGTGGGGTCTGCAGGTTAACGCCAAAAGGCTTCAAGGGAAAAAACTGTTAGCATTTTATATTCTATGGCAAGATCCACGCAAATCAAGAGCAGTTTAGCGCAGCTCACTCTGGCGGAATCGTCTTTCCAGCAGGAGGATCAGAAAACTAAAGCTCCATCAAGCGACCGACAGCGAATTCTGCATGATAAACCGGGCATGTTCTTCTGTCCTCAGGCGATCAAAACAATCAAAACCACAATTGCTGAACAAAGTTGACCTGTAGACTTTGTAGACCTTCACTGCCACAAGATGCTTCAATATATGTTCCTCTAGCAGAAGATCAAGAAGTAATGTGGTTAAAACAATAGTAAACCATACCCCAAATCACCCTAAATGGGTGGTTTTGTCCCATTCCTGGTTTATTATTGTTTTAACCACATTCGCGGCGCCCTATCGGACAACATCGGGTGGGTACTCCAGTGGATGATCATCATAAAAATAGGGGGGCCGGTTTGGTATACCATCTATCATCATTTACCTGTTGTTAAAGGGGTAAACTAACCCCTCTATTAATCAACCAACCACTATTAATCAACCAACCACTGGGAAAAGGACATCTATGATCATAATTCTCGTCAAGCATCAAAGAGACGCCCGGGCCGTAGCTCGTCAGGTGCTCGAACAGGTCTGGCCCTGGCGCCGCGACATGCCGCGACTGTTGGTGGTTAATGGCACCGCTTCCCCAATTATAGGGTAAGAGAGGTAGAATCGAAAATGAAACCATTGGTTAAGAAATCACCAATATAGTACCAACCACTTGTACACATATTTTTTTTGCTCAATCCGCAATCATGCGGCTAAAGGCTAGCGCCCCATATCTCTGGGTAACATCTTTGCAACCTACCACCTAATTGTGCAAACAAAGTAATTATATGGAAGCCATGACACATTCTGGGCCCAGCCATGTCACACCCGCCTTCAAGTAGTTCCATGACAACAAAGAAATGCCTTGTGCTCTGGAAGGCACAGTGTCTCTCAGCGGGACTGCAGGGTAATTCATGAAGATATACAAGGGCACCTTGCATTTCTTTTAGTACCAACCAAGTGCACCCGGCTTTAGTGGGAGGCGAGTAATTAGCATGTTGGGTTATTTAGCTCTGATGGATCGAAGGGAAACTGTGCACAGCGAAAAACAGCACCTGCCAGCATGGCCAAAAGGCCAGTCATGATGTCATATGTAAGCATCCCAGAAACTGCCAAATAATATTCAAATGGTTTATTTTTTTTTGGATTTTGACAAGGCCAAATGAACACGTCTTGAGTCGTGATTCTTCAAAAAAAAATGTGCCTGTCTGCTTGATTTTTAATATTTACATATTTCCTGACCACTTACTGCACATACCTCTATAAAGTCCGCCAATAGATATTGCATACCCTGTAGCAGCGTATGTACATGTATGATCATGTATGTATTTACATTAGTAACATATCTAATATGTATATATATATATACATATGCATTTTATGTTATATACATATATATATATATATTTATATTATACTATATATATACATATTCTATAATATATACATTATGTACTATATATATATATTATATACTATATTATATATATATATATATTATTATGCTATATATATATATATCATATAGATACTATATATTATATATACTATTATATTACAGTCAAAATTTCTAAATTGATCAAACCCCTGGCTTTTATCCCCCTCCAGCTCCGCTCCAAGATGCGCATCGCTCATGAGTGAGTCCAGGAGTTGTACCACATGTGGGTTGGGAGACTCTCTGGCCCTTGGTCCAGTGATTTTTTGTAGGGTAAAACAATGCCATAAACCATCCCCCCAAAAATCACCATTTAAATAGGTGGTATGGTTACCATTCTCAGTCATGGGTGGTTTTTGACATTGTTTTACCCTTTTTCTAATTTGTTTGAGGAAGAATGATTATGACAATTTACAGTCATTTTGACCTGGGCGTCCTGCAATTTTGCACTGCCAAATAATTAACCCAGCGATTCAGCCAAGTTCGGGTAGTTTGGGAATGGATCAAAAATGGCGGCAACAATATGGTAGCAACTAGTTCAGCCTCCATTATTTTGGTGGTCTATAATTTTGACCAACCTTTCAGCATTAAGGCAAACATGCACTACAAAGTGGCATTTGAGAGAAACGTGCACACATGCTAATTAGGCAGCTGGCATCTGAAGAAGAAGCGATATAGTGTCACGCTCCACAAAGTTTTTGTGATAGTGCCTGAGTGAGAAGGAAAAACGTCATGAAGCTGAGGCACTAGCAGGGCATCAATGCAGGTTCCTAGTGAAGAATGTCTGCTTGCCAAAGCATATTGACACTCTTCTCTGTCTGGCAATGCCAAAGGTCATAGAAGGAATATTTATAGATGTATAATGCAGATTTTGCGGGTAATTGGATGTGTTTAAGCTCAATAGAGATTCTGCCTGAAAGCATGTTTGTTTTAGGCAAACAATCCACGAAAAAAATAAAACGATCCATATAAAGCCAAACGATTCAAACGAGCCTTTCAGGGGTTTCTGCAGCATGGCATGGCATGTACCAGAATTGTTCCCCAGTCGAAACGTGGACCAGTTGCTGTCCAACGTGCTCTCTGTCAAGCAGCTTCACCTCAAATTCAACGAAGGGTGGGTGTACTGAAAGGTCGGGGTGTTTCAAAGCCAGTAGGGCAAGCAGCCGTTCTTACCTGGGATCCTGGAAAGCAGTCACTGCTTGCCAGGGCACAGCACATTGCATGCCACTGGAGCGGTAGTGGCCAACATAGGCAGTTCCAAAAGAGCCTTGTCCAAGTTCCTGTCGCCGGCTGATCTCATACCTCCTCCCATTGGTTGATAATGGTTGGTATGTTGTGTGCGCATGCGGGTATGCATAATTTGCTCATATGCATGATGCAGGCCCGTGCATATATATATATATATGATTATATAACTATAATTAATTATAATGTGTATATATGTGTGTGTGCGTGTATGGCTGTCTGTCTGCCTGTTTGTATGTCTGCCTGTATGCCTGTATGTCTGTATGTCTGTATGTCTGTATATCTGTATGTCTGTATACATGTATGTGAATATGTATGTGTACATATGTCGTAACGCATATATATATATATATATTATATATATACAGTGTGTATGTATATATATATATACAGTAATATACATGTATGATCATGTATGCAGGTGGCGTGAGCATATGTATAAACACCCATAATTATTACTATTCATTGATGTATCACCCAGTCAGCAGTGCGCAGCAAGCCGCGCCTCCGTCACATCATAGTAGTCAACAATCTTTGGAGCGGATTCCTCCTGACGGTCATGATGGTCATGGAAACTCCTAGTTACCCTAGCTACACATCATCTTCAGCCCACCTCCTGAGATACTGAGTCGCAAAGGAGCATGGGCTTTTTGTGTCACAGCTTTTGAGGCTTTGTTTCCACACACCCGAAAATCATTGAACAAACGAAACCTTGGTGTCAGCCATCACACCTGCCTTGCTGTACTGCTTCTGTGCCACATCCGTCTGCAAGCCCAATTTCTGTCCAACAAGGCCCTGCACAAGCACCACTCATGAAAATTGCTGGCCTTGAGATAAACAGGTGCCAACAATATCCAACAATGATATCCATTTCAGAAATACAAGGGGTCCGTCGCTACTATGAACCCATCGGCTGTTCAATGGCAATATCTTATCATATTTTTTTAACTACAGATGACTACAGTACATGGTACCCCATCAAGTCATCAACCAAACAGTCCGAAAAGGATATCGAAAAGGCGATACATCTGCCCGCCAGAAATCATCAGAAATCTCTGCGCCTGAGTCCAAAGGCTGCGAATGCACTCGTCCCTGAAAAGGCAAGGACGCTATGTTTGGATGTCTCTTTGCTGTTGGGCCTTGTGGCATTTTGGGATGATTGAAATATATTGAAATATGATATAGTGATCTATAGTGCAGTAGCTGATCTCTCTTCTGCAGAATTTTCAGAAAATGAATTGTCATGAATTCTCATGAATTGTCCCGTCCCAAGTTTTTTCTGAACATCTGATCCTGACTGACCTCACTGGGGGAGATTTTTTGGGGCCCAATTTTTTTTTTTTCTCCGAGCCACTCGAGGGTGATCTCTTCCAGCCGTACCGGTGGTCTGCCGCGACGGCCCGTGCGGGGCTGCGCCAATGGAGTCATTGGATCCATCGATGGATCCTCCTGTGACCTCGCGGAATGCGGAAATGGGGGATCCATGGGGGATCCATGGGGGATCCGGGGCCTCAAAATTCAACCATGGATTTGTAGAATCAGAAGTTGAGTGGCTTTCACTGGTTGGTTGAATGGTTGATTGATTAGTGGGTTGATTGGTGGGTTGATTACTTGAGTGGTTGGTTGGTTGGTTGGTTGGTTGGTTGGTTGGTTGGTTGGTTGGTTGGTTGGTTGGTTGGTTGGTTGGTTGGTTGGTTGACTCATTAAATATGTCCAAAGCAAACTGTCAGTCCTGGAAGCCCAGTTCCCAGACAACATCTTCTGCCAAGACACTGCTCCCCTTCTAAGCCCAAGGATCGGAAGAGCTCTTGGAAGTCATCTGCTTGTAAGCCCCCCTGGTGCTTCAAGAAGATCCGGCCAACACTCGACCGGCAAAATCAAATGATGAAACAAAAACTAAGCAAATATGTGCAATGCAGGTCATTCGGGTCATTCTAAGAGAAGTTTTCAGAATAGATCTTTCCATATCTTTCCATATCTTTCCATATCTTTCCATATCTTTCCATATCTTTCCATATCTTTCCATATCTTTCCATATCTTTCCTACCTTTTATTTATACAATCTTATACACCTCTACCACGAAGCCCAAAAAATATCGCTGGGATAGCTGCCGTGCCTGCGCTGGAGCTGCGAAGGTCTGCATGCCGATGTCACGAGCCCAAACAAGCTCCTGCGCCAGCACAACTACCAAGCATATGGATAGAATGTTTCTACATATGGATATATGATAATATATATATATGTGTATATGGATACGTATATATATATATATATTATGCATATATATGATGATATATAATCAAATGATGTTTCTACATATGATGATGATAATCAAATGATATGCATATATATATGGAGAGAGAGAGAGAGAGAGCGTTTTGTTACTAATGCAATAGCACTTGCTAAATCAATCATGTCCAATGTGTCATTTTACAAGATTTGAAATCTGCTATGGGTAGTATTGGCAGCACGTTTCCTCCCCTAAGTTGAATCATCTTACATTAAGTTTGAACATGTCCCAGTAATAATATATATATAATGATTACCCTCTGGTAAACTAACATAACTATGGAAAATCACCATTTTTCATGGGAAAATCCACTATAAATGGCCATGTTCAATCCATTTTCAATAGCTATGTTAGTTTACCAGAGGGTATATATAATGATTATATTATTATTATATAATGTCCACGACCTCGAAGTGCAGAACGGCCCTATAAGACACCACACATTCCCGACTCGACTCCGAGATGTCATCGTCGATCAGCAGCGCCTTTTCCCAAGCCTCAGAGCCTTCAAAGAGATGGTCAAATGACATCGGTCTCGGTGTCGAGATTGTGTTGAACTGTCTGTTGAAGCCTTTGTCGAATGGTTTTTCTGTTGAGGCCGTTTTAAGTAAGGCCGTTTTGTAAGGGCATTTACATGCATTTACTCCTGTAGTTGACTGGGTCTATAGTACATATTGCTGGAGAAACCTGCCTGTTTGGCCATCAGCAAACCAGAATGGTTTACAAATGCAAACTGTGTATTTAGCCATTGATACATGGGGTCCATTTAGGTATGAGTCAGAGCTTAAGACCCAGCGGTATCCCAGTTTGCATCACCCTGTTTTGGCCCAAACTGCTTCCACTCATCATTTAATTTGGGTGCGGAAGTGCATTGTGACAATTTTTGAACATGAATACCACTATAAGAATTACTCCTTTTAAAAAGGTCTGGACACATAGCTATGCCCTTCATGATGTCTATTCCTTGGTCAGAAATGGAGCTCAAACATACTCTTAGCGCTATTTCTGTCAGATGTTCACATCCTGACATCTCCACCCAGGATCACCCAGGCCATCCCAGGCCTAAATGAGCAAGAGTGCCACCCTCTTCAAACAGGGCTTGGATTATTCCAGCTTTGCCATCTAACTGTGCAGCCTGCGCTCCGCAAGTTCCGGAGAGTCGTGCTCTGATTGAAAGCATTGCAAACCTCATTACTAATTGACATCAGCTAACATCAATGAATTCATAAAATAATTCATAAATTATACTAGTATAACTATCTATACTATCTATTCGGATGTGCAGGTCAGGCTAGTAAATGCTGGCACAAGAAAATTGTGGCGCCAATGCATCCTCGTCCGTCTGCCAAACATGTCAAGTGACATCAAGTGACACTGGGTCCTGGCCCTGGCCTTTCCGACAATGGGTCCGTTGAAAAATTCCATGAGCCCTGATGCAAGCGCAAATTCCATGAGAACATGTACCACGGTGATCAAAACATATCAGAACTACAGCACCTTTACATACCTTTACCATCCTTTACCCACTTGAAGTTGGTTGGTCTCTCTGACTCCAAACTTTTGGAGGTGCAAGGTTGCTGTGAATACATGTGAATACGACATTTGCACCAACAATCCCATAGATTGACTGTCATCATTGTAAATGTACATAGTATTTTGCTGCTTGGTGGGTTGAACTTTGAACCAATTACAATATACATCATCCCAGGTAAAATGCCACGAAATGATACAAAAATACTTGGAAAGCCATCTAAAACCACTGGATCACAAAATTGTTCAACCGATGCCACCAGCCGCATGGCCGCATGGTCTCCTGTCTCTTGGAGAGCAGTGGACACCGTTTGCTCCGTGCTCTTCGAGACTACGCCCAGCATAATTTCTGCCTGCTCTTGGGCCATACCATGGGGATACGAATGGACCGGGGAGGGCCATTGGAATCTGTCGCATTTCAACCACTTGCCAAATATCATCAAATATTAAATGAATTTAAATGATATCTGACAAGCTGGCACCATCTAGTAAGCTGGACTGCAGTTCACATCCTGAACTTCCAAAGGAAAAAATTGCTCCAAAGGAAAAACATGGCTAAAGTTGAAGCAAATTCTGCAGATTTCTGGTCGAAACGGTTGGTGATTCGTCACAATCACAGCAATGTTGGGATATGGATCATCACCTCATTTCTTGTGATGGAAATGGAGAAAACTACCATTAACTATAGATTAAACATGATGAAACCACCATCCAGCTGTCCAGCTGTGCTGTTCATGTATCCTCTGAACATATCTTGCTTTAACCGTTTCACCACTGAATCCTCCGGCCACCGCGGTAAAACCCATGCTGCCTCTCGGAGCCGTTGCAGCCGAGGTCGTAGCAGCGGGGTCCTGGTGAAATGTTGGATTCAAATTCGTCAGAGACCGTTCTGGTTGGTGGTATACCTACCCCTCTGAAAAATCTGACTTCGTCAGTTGGGCTTATGAAATCCCCAACTGAATGGAAAGTCATAAAATTCATGTTCCAAACCACCAATCAGCCATCAAACCACCAATCAGCCATCCATTTGGGGATGGGAAACCCCTGAACATCCCTGAACCAAATCTGACCAGCAGTTGAGTCTTCAGGTCGCAGAACAATTGCCAGCTGTGGCCTCCCCATGAGTTCAGCCATCTTGCTGGCATGTGAAGCTCTCGTGCCCGGGGTCCTGTCATGCTGGCAGATTTCAAGACGAAAGGACATCCCGAAATCACTGCATGACTGGGTCGGTCCAGATCATGAACAGGAAACAGCTCATTTCCCCTGCCAAACAAATATGGCATGGCATGTTCCTGGCTTTTTGTTGCCACACATCTCCTCTGGTTCCGGAACTTGCCCTTTTTTGGGCCATTCTTTCAACCTTCTTTCCCTTCAAATCCATGGCAGGGTGACTCAGTCAAGGTGCCATCAAAGTCAAAAAAGATCACTTCAACAGCACCATCGATGGCTGACAGATCCCCCCGATCTGGTTGAGAGGACACTACCTAATCCGGCAGAGTTCCAGGAGATGATCGAAAAAAAAAACAGTTCTGGGAATGAATTGGATCATGAATTTAAACATAGGAAAATGGAGGTTTACCCTCTGGTAATAGTGATTAATAGTGATTAATAGTGATTAATAGTGGTTGATAATGATAATTAATGGTGACATATTGACACCAATAATGTTGTTCAAAACCACCCACAGAATCCCATGGCTATGCTTTGTTCAGCCATCCAACTAAACCAATGGTGGGTCGTCCAATGGCTGAACCATCCAACTTGTTGGGCCCATCGGTGGTCCCTCTGCTTGCACGCTCCATTGGGCTAGTTGGGTACTATATATGGTCTGCATCTGTCTGAGGTAGCATGATTCTGAGGCTGAAGCAGTTGGAGCATAGGAAATTGCTTGGGAAAGAGATCCTCAGATGTGATTGACAAAGAGGGACTTATGCTAACTCATGAATCTTAATCGATCTCTCTCTCTCTCTCTCTCCAACGTCATCTCCAAAGAGTTTGGTGTTTTTTGGCGACTACCACTTTAGTGCAGAGTATCACTTTTTGTGAATAATAAATAATAACCATCCAAAATCTTCAGCTAGGGTCAATGAATTCGGGTTGATATTTGCATATTTGATCATATTTGTACAGACAGTCAGTTGAAGCAAAGTTCGTGTAACGAGTGAGAAGGCAATTATGGTTTGGCTACAACCCTTGCAGTTGGTGCGAGCAACTACGTCGCAACGCCTGCCAAAGCCTCTGAAGTTTATCACGAATTGTTTTAGTTTGGAATGACCTGCAGTAACACTTGCACTCCAAGACATGAACTGTCACCTGTCAGCCTTGGAATTAATTGATTGCATCCCGCTACCGAAAATGGTACACTAGCTATAGTAATAGTAGCATCAAAGCACCAGGAAAAAACACTGGTCACAATCCCCACACCTTTGTATGCAAGAGCCAGCAAAAAGGAAAAGGATTGGATGATAGAAGTAGGATGCTGACATTGATTGGACAAATTTGGGGTAGTTGGCGTTAGTTGGCTGCGCACAAGTCTTCAGCCATTGAGCATTGAAAAATCAAACATGGGCAACGTTCATCCCAAATCTGCAAATTGAAAACTGTTGAGAGTGAATTTGGAATAATTTGGAAAGGTCAACGAAATGTACAGCCACCCCCAAAGTGTCGCCCCTGTTTTTCCGCTCTTCAACTCGATCTGGCATGGGGAGCCCTGCTAAACATCGAGCCTTGTGAGCTGGAAAACATGTCGGTTTTGCAAAAGTACCTCGCCCAATTCCTGAAGGAGTCTTCTAGCTTCTTCATCGCTCAAGTCTCGATCCAACGCTTCCTCAGGCAGTGGAACGGGGCAGTTTTTGAGGCAAAAAAAGTGTCGAGCAAATCAAAATCCAAACATAACCAAACAAATGCCATATCCGGTGAAAGACAAGCTGAGTACCTTGAATCAAATGATGAGCTTCCCAAATGCTGGGATAGTAGGACCTTATCAGGTCAACAACTTCCGCTTGGAAGGCAGCAACTTCTGACCTGGATGGTCTCTGACGCGGGAAGTAGAAGACCACACTGGCACATGCGAGCACCACCACCTGCAAGGGACTAGCATACTGGAAGCAAAAAAAAACAGCGACGTTTTGCACACCCCCAGTTGCCAACCATGTTTTTCCAGGTCAAGATGACTCAAGATGGCCCTTTCCTGAAAGTTTACATGTCTGATAAGGTGATTGTATTTTCGGCAGTGAAGTGAAAGTAACCTCTGTGGCACCGACGGTGCAAAATAAAATGCGGCCTCTCGCATTGAACACAGTTTCGACTGTGTCAACAAAGCTCGGGCAACTGTATCACTGCCAAGGGAGTCAACATCCTCAACCTCTGCTTGAAAGCCCAAATCTTTGCCGGTAGCCTCAAAATCTTGGAAGTCATGTCTGGCATCTTAGGAATGATTTGGCTGTCTGTATGCACACACACACATTTATATATATAACGAATAAATAAATAATAAGTATATATATATATAATTATATGGACTAGTATATAATTATATATATACATATATATATATATACATATATATATAAACATATGTGTATATGTAAAAAATATATATACATACAATATTATACACACATATATATACACATATATATATATATATATATACATATACACATTAATAAACATGCTTCGATGCAACACAACAAATGTCAGAACATGCGACATTCGCACAGTAAGGGTTCAAACTCAAGTGTTTCTCCAATACGGGGAATTGAAACCCAAACTCCCCACCACTAGGTCCCATCATGTCCTATTCAACTGGTCGATAGAAGGAATGGCATTCTACAACTCCAGTGAATGCCTGGGATGGAGGTACCATTCAGTTGTAAGATGTTCTAAGTTGGTTTATAAACACCATTGACCATAGAATACCATAGATATATCATGATATATCTACCATAAACAGATGGTTAACCCAGTTACAGCCCAACTTAGCTGACAAACTGGGGCACCCGCCTATGGGATGATGATGAGCCCAACACGCTTCTCCAAGTGGCCAGTTTTTCCTTCAGGCTGTTGCTTCGCCTTAACAGACCTCGAAGTTCCCCGCGAAGCACGCGAAGTACCGGGAGCTGGAAGGTGGCGGCATAGGTGGTGTTCAACACGTCCAGGTCCTTTGTTTGACCAAGGTTGCACCAATCTGACCAATCTTAGCGGTATTTTAGCTACAACCTGAGAACTAGTTGGGTAATTATTGGGGATTTGGCCATATTTGGCCATTCATGCTCAAAATTGCTCAAAAATATATGAAAATGAAAGCTAATTGGGATCATCACCCAGGATAGACAATGTCACATAATCATCCGACTTACTTCGATGTGGCAAAAAAGAAATTACTGCAGAGAGCCAATGCCCTGAGCGTCAATCGCTGGATAAACGCCTTTAGAGGCAAGCCCATGACCTTGTGCGAAGGGCTCAGCTGGGAAGCGACTGGGGAAGCAACGGGGCAAGATGGGGCAAGTGACCAAGAACCTAGATCAACTCAGCCTGAGAAGGCAAACAAGCTTCGAATCTGTTGGTTGGCTTCAGGTGCAAACAAGTCGCGAAAATTCAGACAAATATCCAGAGAGGGCTCCGTCGAACGCCACAAATCTCTCGGGACAGTTGCCAACTCATCCCCTGGTGCAAGGTCCAGCGCAATGGCCACAGAAAGCGCACGCTGGTGCCCGCTGCATGTCCTGATTGTTCATTCTTATTCTTTGCTGGGGACGGGGTGGTGTTATCAAAATATAGATGACCCAAAGCCACTGTTAAATCTGACCAGGCAATTATTTTGCAAGCCCTCCACTTGTCAAATTCAGGTTATGACCGTGGGTGCATACCTGAGGAGGGTGGAACGAAAGCCAGCGTCCAATTTTGATGGGTGAAGCGGCAAGACGCGTCAATGCATTACTCCGTCTAGTTAGTTAGTTCAATGGGAGATCTCCAGGATCCTAAAATGGAGGTACTGTACCATTTTTTAGGCCATATTTTGGGGGGGTATCCCCTTACGTAGCCCTTATATAGGCCTTATATATGGTAGGTACCTCCATTTTTGGATCCTGAAATTCCCATTGATTAGTCCTATCATACTTGCGTTTCTGATGGGAAACTTGGGTATACGGTATACAAATAACCTTCTCCTGGTGGCATCGTTTTTCACAACCAAACCCTGTAGAAATGAGTGTAACGCGGATTGCATTTTTTGCACAACCAAGCACTGTAGACATGAATGTCAGCGCGGACCAAACGGGCACCTGGATGCGGACCAGGGGGGAATCGATACCCTACCATCACCATTTGCGTCATGGTATATGATACGCAAAAACGAGCCAAACGCACGCCCGAGATTTTGAACGATTTTGAATGCTCTCCCTTCGTTCGCATGGGACAACTTTAGCCTAGCCTTTGGCTGGCTTTCGTAAACAAGCGCAAGACACCGTTCACCATATTCCAAACATCTGAGTTTCCCTGGAAATAGCGCAGCCCACGGCCATCATTTTTTTGGGAAAATAATTCAAGCCCATCTAAGCCATTTGAAATACTAGCACCGTACTTAAGTCACATCAGGCGGGAAAAGTCACATCATCCCCATGTCACAGCGGCGATACAGAAAAGCCACATGAGGTAGTGGAAAGTTGCATCAGGGAAGAAGAATCACCATGGCACAGCCCGTTTCATCTACAAATAATACATATATCTAAAAGTGGCCGAAGCATTGCGCACAGCAGGGAAAATGACAGATACTTTGCTGAAAAGGTTCATATTGGTAGAGAATCCTAATGGAATGATTGGAAAAAAGCTGATACCCATATCATCTCCTCAAATCCTACTGGTACAGCGCCCATGTGGCACATACAATCATATATGTATAATCATAATCTTTGAAGGAAAATACCATGGCACAGTTTGTTTCATCTGTAATTACTTGGAGATTTAGCTAGAAGTAGCCGAGGCATTGCGCACAGTGACGATTTTGAAGGGCACAAGTCAATACAAACAAATTCTTGGTAGCAAATCCTACTGGCAGCAATGATATAAGGATATAAGGGCCCCTTGTTTCCCGCAGCCAAATCTATGGTTGGCGCGATATGCATCAAGGCCGTGGACAGCTCTCAAGAAGTCTGTTATCCTATCCACCCAGCGACTACAAGTTGGAGTGAAGCCTTTCATTCCAACCAGCCAGAAACAGACACATTCCCTCCCTCTGCGGGTATCTCCCGCCCGTACCTCCTGCCAGCGCCAAACAAGGTGACCGAGACTGTTATTTCCCCACATTGACGTGTGGGGTTTTTGTTTTTAGTTCTGTATCCACTCCTCGTCCTCCTCCTCCTTCCCGTCCTCCCTCCTCACTCACACACAAACACTCACTCACTCTCACTCACACACACACACTCACTCACTCTCACTCGCTCACTCACACACACACACTCACTCACTCTCACTCACTCACTCACTCTCTCACTCACTCACTCACTCACACACACACTCACTCTCTCACTCACTCACTCACACACACACTCACTCACACACACACACTCACTCACTCTCACTCACTCACTCACACACTGCTTAGGTTGATTTGATGATGATGAGAGTAGAACTTGCCGTCGCCTGATTTCCTAAGTCACCTTCGATGGGGCACGGTTGCAAACGGTGAAATTCGGTCAATCGATTCTTGCCAA
>Ga0126342_10003239_pt1 | contig 26697 bp, 24 predicted proteins | sample Cyp1metagenome_FD_92528 | JGI IMG/M metagenome (GOLD analysis project Ga0126342, IMG submission 92528) | Coral microbial communities from Lord Howe Island, Old Settlement Bay, Australia - Cyphastrea 1 metagenome | ecosystem: Host-associated > Invertebrates > Cnidaria > Coral ...
TCACTCACTCTCTAACTCATTCTCTCACCTATTCTCTCACTCATTCTCTCACTGACTAACTCATTCTCTCACTCACTCTCTAACTCATTTTCTCACCTATTCTCTCACTCATTCTCTCACTCACTCTCTCACCTATTCTCACTCATTCTCTCACTCATTCTCTCACTCATTCTCTCACTCACTCTCAAACTCATTCTCTCACCTATTCTCTCACTTATTCTCTCACTCATTCTCTCACTCATTCTCTCACTCATTCTCTCACTCACTCTCAAACTCATTCTCTCACCTATTCTCTCACTCATTCTCTCACTCATTCTCTCACTCATTCTCTCACTCATTCTCTCACTCACTCTCTAACTCATTCTCTCACCTATTCTCTGACTCATTCTCTCACTCATTCTCTCACTCGCCGCAACTAATTTAGCTTTGAACAGCAAATCGCTACGACTAAGGTCGCTGACTGTATCATATGTCCTTATCAAGCTGTCTCCAATTGCTGTGTTCAAGCTGTCTCTACGCTTTTTGAGGAATAAGATTGAGGAAACACACAGCCAGCCAGCTCCATAAATACTCCAGTCAAACCGAGTCAAACCTGATGACTTCTTCAACCACTCTCATCCGCATGCCAGTGGAGACAGCCGAGAGTCCAAGTCCATTCCGTGCAGCAGTGGATCACCTGGAGGATCCACCAGAATCTCTCGCACAGGCACAACACCTTCAACTTTGTCAAAGGCCGCTCCGGCTGCCACTAGCCGTTGCCTGAGCTGCAAACGGCCGAACGTCTGATCCGCAAGATTCCGCAAGCTGTTTCGTGGACTGGTTCTGACTGGTTCAGGGTTCTTTCATGTTCTTTCTAGGCCCAGTTGCAATGCCCAAGGTTGATCGAACAGAAGTGCCAAATGCACAGGTCGCAAGCCCTCGAAGTAGGTGCGGCCGGTGCTTAGGGTCTGCAATCTGCCAGCATGTCATCACTGACAGTCTTATGAGTTGAGCATCCATGAACACCGGATGCGAAATTCTCACTGAGTTCTCATAGCTGTGCTGTTTTCAGAACGTATGTTGATATGTTGTAATGGATCAAAACATATCAAAACACCAAGGCTGAGAATCTGAGAACATCAAGAGAACATCAAGTACTTGCAAACTACTTAATCATCTTAATCTACTTGCAAACCACCTGCACGTGATGCGGTGCCTCTCCGTGAGCTCTGGTGAGGACAAGGTCTTGCCCTCCAACAAAGCTCTGGAAGACTCCATGTCGCGCGGCCATTCGAAGGCCTCATCGCAACCGTCAACATCTATGAACTTGTCAGGAACCAGGGATTTTGCCAGAAATCTCAACAAATCACAAAATATTGCCAAAAACATCCAAAAACAATATCAAAGACAGTTTGGTCAGTGCTGCAAGGTGTTTGGTTTCACCTTGTCGAGGTTTGTCCGCTGTTCCAGGAGTTCTTGCAATGCTTCCTGCCCCTGCAGGATGGCGGTCACCCAGTCCTGCACAGGACGGCAAGCGACGGCAAGACGGTGAATGGAGGATGGAATTCACCGAAAAGCAGAGCCTATTGTATTACAATATGGAATGTTTTTGAAACTGAAAAGAATGTAAAAGATAGTAAAAGTATTTAAAAGTCCTAAATCTCAATGTCATCAATGTCGTGTATGAAAGTCGTCCTCAAGGCTTATGGGGGAGGAACCGCCAAACATCTCTCGCAGAGACCGTCGCGCAAAGGCTGCCTGCTCAGGGGCCATCAGGGGCCAAAGCAATGAGAGGACCCAGAGGCCCAGAGGATCAACAAATATCACACAAAGATGGCTACAAACAGTTGACATACAGTTGACACTTTGACACCTCTGATTTCCAATGCAGAATGCCCATTCCGCCTCCCGGATTGTTTCGCTGACCTCTGCACCATGATCCATAAGGCTCGAACAGCCCTGCCAAAGGCTCAACATCGTTGAAGACTTAGTAAGATTTAGACAAGAGGATGTGTCAGTGCATGGGCAAACAAAGAAAGTCTCCCTGCTAACCTTCTTGCAAACCAATGACAAATGTGAGGCAGTTTGTCAATGTAGGTGCGTAGACAAAACTGAATGACCAAGCAAGAGCAATCATCATCATCATCATCATCATCATCATCAATATCAATCATCACCATCAGATATCTGAACTATGTAACAGTTTAATTGGTATGATTTCATGATATGGTGATCATCATCATCAATATCAATCATCACCATCAGATATCTGAACTATGTAACAGTTTAATTGGTATGATTTCATGATATGGTTCCATATGATGGTTCCAATGGTTCCGAACCGGCGCCTTTGCATCTTCCAAGAGAACTGCCATGTGCAGCGGCGTGACCTGGAGCTGATGAGCATCACGTTGTCTCTCCAAATGTCTTGATGTGACTGTAGCCGACTGTGGCCAACATGGCCAGCATGGCCAACATGGCCAACATGGGCAAATGTAACCTTTTCATACCTTCTGCAAGGTTTGCCTTCACCAAAAAACATCAAGGCCTGTGCCTGCAGCGTGGAACCTCCCACTTGTCTTTTTGCAGAGGTCTCCAGGTGGCAGTCCATCTGAACCAAAGTTGCAACCAAGTCCTAGGCTGAACTCGGCTGAACTGCTTGAAAGTGACCTGTTCCATACTATTCATTCACCAGCATCATCAGCAAGACATGGCACAAAACAAGAAGGGGCTCACCAGTGGACAAGCAAGCTAGATTCTAGATTCCTCGTTTACCACCGAAGGAAAGCTGACTGGGCGCAAAATTTTGCCCATTGTTGGGTTAGAATTGACAGTCGTCGCGTGTCGCTGCCGTCTTGACATTGTCCAACTTCCCTATGATGTCAGCAAATCCACACATCCTAAAACCAGCTCGAGCCAAAGCAATTGACTGAATGCGACTGAATGCAGTTGACTGAATGCAGTTGAGCAGCATAGGCATGACTCAATACCGCCAGGTGCATCAGAGTGAGGTCCGACCAAACTTCCAGCCTGGACCACTGTACGAGTAGCTGTTTTTAGATGCTTTTAGACTGTCTATGTCTGCACATGGCAAACGATGGCAAACGTAAGTATTCTTTGCGTAAGGAAATTTGGTTCTGCATTTGAAACCTGCAAGACACAGTGGCAGAACGAAAGTTGCAGAATTTCCATCAAGTCACTCTTTCTCTGCTCTGAAATCATCCGCTGCGTAGACTTTGCCAACACCTAAGAGACAAGGAACAAGACGGAACATTCCAAAAAAAGATGAACAATCAAACAACAATCAAACAACAGTGCAACTGATGCAGGTGTCCGTAACTGGATATATGGCCGATGAATTGCAAGCCAGTTGCAGCAAATCTCGGGGCTTATTCCGAAGAAAAGCAGCTGTTCTACCATCACAACATCTCCTCGAAGGCATGCCTTGGATACATATCGCTTTCAAGCTGCAACATGTTGCAAAAACAAACCTCCTGGAACTGGACACTTGTGGTTGTTCTCCAAATGTTGGCCGCCCAACATAACATGTCCACATATGTCCACATATGTCCACAACTCCGACGATTGATTGGTCCCCAATTCGTACACTAAAAAGGGAAAGAAGGCTGCTGTGCACACATGCTTCTGGAATAATCCAAATCAATTGCATCTCGCTTACAAGCATTATCTCTGAAGACAAGTTCCGAGACAAGGGTCTGTCCAAACAGAACACTAATTTCCAGGTCGAAAACCAAACTATTTCATTTGTGGCATGTAACTGTCGATCAAATGATGCATTCATATCTGACCGGTTGTCCACAAATTCCAAAACAAACCATGTCAAACATATCCTATCTTTTGCCAATTGTCCCAGCGTGTAGCAAGAAACTTCAAGCCGTCTCCATCACTATGAACTGTGCAATAACAGTGGGCTTGTGATTCTAAGGAAATGGCGGCCATCTCCAACACCCAATTTTCATGTCACAGGGCAACTGCCAAGATCTGCCAAGATCTGCCAAGCTGCCAAGTGTACGGCTTGGGCTGGCAGCACCATACGGCCGTGCCCCATGGGCACCGACCACCGCACCGTTTGCGCGGCCTGGGCACCCGCGTAGAGCAGCAGCCGGACCGCCTCACTGCTTCCAACCTGCGACGGATGTTAAGATTGTTACCTATTCATACCTATTCATACCTATTCCACATTGTTCCACCATGTGAATCCGTTGTGAATCGATAGGTTGTCATGCAAACGTCATGCTTTTTCACAGGATAGAACTAAAAGCAGGTTAGCAACTTGTGCGCATGTAGAATCACCACTGACGTGGGCAAAGCGAAAGAAAACTCGAGCCTGCGCTGCAAACAGCAACGCTGTGGAAGGTTCCTCGTCAAGGCCTTCCAACATCTTCGAATGTTCAGACACAACATCGCACAAAAATCAATCCATCTTTGGAATGTGTCATAGTCAAACATAAAATAAAGTGAATGGCAATATGGCAATATTCATCAATCATTCCAATTTCTTGCTGACTTGAACCATAGCCACACCCAAAGTGTACAAAGCACGATAAGAATAGATAAGATACAGTAGCCGTGGTGAAGTTTGGCGCTCCTGCATTCGCGCTGGGTGCTTCATCCAGGAGCTTAAAATCGATGTCGCTGGCACACCGATAGGTGACCTGTAAAAATCGACGAACTGCGGTTGGTCTTAAGATGTCTTGAGATGTCTTAAGATGTCGTACTTAAGTCATCTGAGTCATCTGTGAATATCTGTGAATATCGGTGAGCTGTTTGCTCAGCTGTTTGCTCTAGGCCTGGCATCTCATGGCATCTCCAAGCAGTCAATCATTGGAGTTGACATGATTTGACCACTCTTTGTGTCGAAAAAACGTCTGTCATCGTCTGTCCCTCTGTCCCTCTGTCTGTCCGAGTCACATTGTACTCTCTCCGGAGATGCGAGATGACTTCCAAGAAATCATTCAGGGCATAGGCAAGGCCAGGGGAACGAATGATCAGCTGCACCTGAAACAGGGGCTTTGAATGGTTTTGATATCTTTGATGGAAATCTGTCGAGATATTTCATTCATAATATGACGGTCATGATATAGATCATAATAGTCTCCACGGACAACGTTAGAAATTAGGATGTCTCCTGATCCCCAAGCATCATCGGCCTATAGTCTAGCCATGTCTAGCGATGCTGAAATTTCTGGTGACCTCGTCTCCCAGCAATTTGTCCAAGCGTTCCTCTGTGGCCCTGGTGTTGCTCAGCAGCCTCTGAAGTGAACTTCATGGAGATCTCAACTGGACTGTTTTCATGAATGGCACGTGGCAGCAAACAAATCTCAAAAAAATCAAGGATTACGGATTACATGTAACTCATGAGCATCGGTGATGGTAAACACTACAGTAGGTGGTTCGTTCACTGTCGTAAAGTATCGTAAAGTTTGATAGTTTGTGTTGATGCCTCAGCATCTTGAGCTTGTGAGTACCAGGACCGACTCCACTGCCATTGGACTACACGCCGACCCTCACCTGGGTAGCAAAAGACCTGAGATTTCCTCGCCGTCTTTGCTGCGACAGGGAGCGCTCAGCCGGAGGCCGCTGCGCATTAGCAAGCGATATGCCTCTCGATCAAGAAACAATCAAAAATCATAGACTATCATTATCAGATATGATCAGAATTCATGTCTGCAGCGAAACCTGTCTTTTGATCCATCTGCCTCGTCATCACGGATCTTGGAAGGAAGTAAGGGAGGAGGGAGAAAGAAAACCGGAGTAACAATCATAAAACAGAAGGAATGATGGTACGAGAAACAAAGTTTTGGTTCCAAGCCCCTTAGGGCAAAGAGAGACGGGACGGCCTGTTTTTTTTCCACCTGAACAAAGAACTAAGGAAAAGAGTTTGTTTGTAAAGGCGCGCTCAAGGAGAAGAGAAATTCGGAGAAGTACAAATGCAAGAAAGGACAGGTAAGGACAAGAAATACATCGAAGTCGTCAACACGAAAAACAGAGAAAAATGCAAGACCTGCAAGAAGGCCGCCGGCGACGAGTCCAACAGCAAGGCCGGATAAACACCCCAGCACCACGACACTGCTAGCATGACCAGGATAGACAACATAGGCTGGCGGCTAGGATGATATATTCATATATATTCACTGAAATGATGTAAACTGATTCCAACTAATCCTGGGAAACAAATTCTACTGGGTGCTACTAGATAGAATTCCAAACATCAACAGAGCCGTAGCGAAAAAGACTACATCGAAATGGATGGACTCAATGGAGCTGAGCCAAGAACTCAAGAAATGCTTGACACCCAACAAGGAGACAATGTCCCTTTTACGCGGCTCCTTGACATGAGCCTTTCTTGTATTGTACAGTACAGTATGGTGATGAAATGTGATGAATAAAGAATAAAGCGACAAAAAGACATCAAACACCCGGAGAGGTGATCGGAGAGAAGTGTCTAAGCAGCTAGTGGCAGCGAGCCTCTTCACAGAAAACGTCTCTGATGATCAACACCTCAGGTAGGGTCTCTGCTATGGGCCGGCTTCGATTCAGGCTTCTTGTGTTACCAAGTGCACAAAGAAATAATCTACTATCCTTGCAATGGTTGCCAAAAGTATTTTGGTTTCCAAAAATTGTTATCCTGAATTTCACATTTCCTTAAACATCTCAATGCATTTTGCAATCTAGCCACGTGTAGGGCATGACAATCCGACAAACCGTGAGCAAGGTCCTCCTCACCCTCCACTGCTGATGCCTCCATTTCGTTCAAATGTCGCTTGCATCCGAGTGCTGAGTCGAGATTGAAGATGTTGCTTTCACATCACACAACATAATCAACATACATAAGTCATACATAAATTTAGTGTCCACGAATGAGAAAAGCCAGGCACCGCAGGCACCTCTGCTTTGGCGTTGATGTCGGCTTTAGCCTCGATCAACGCAGTGAGCACCGCCGTGTCGCAGTGTAGCGCTGCCGCGTGCAACGGTGAGCAGAGCAATCCTGGAAATCCAGGCAACATTGGATAAAAGATTTAAAAGTCAATAATGTGTTCTGTGACATTGATCAAACATGACTTGCCATAGCCATCCTTAACCATACTATACCATAGCCATCCACAAGCTATATAAAGTATCAGCCTACATCATATCAGAAACAGGAGTTTGTGTCACTGCTCAGGCATAACGGCATAACACATTAGGAGGACATGATGAGTTGTCATGCAGAACAAGACAAAAGACAGCCAGGAGCCTTCGTAGAAGCATTGAGCATTGGGATCAGCCCCAGCTGCCACAAGCTGTGGCCTGAAAAATCTGAAAATGCAACGATCACCGGCAACAAACTCTTTCACCAACTCTTTCAGGAGACATGCCGTGAGTATCGTGAGTTCCTCACAGAAATTTGCTGAAGCTTTGGATGATTTGGATGATTTGGATGTCTGAGGTCTGATCAATTGATCCTCCAGCCGCAGCAATGATGCCACAAACCTACAGAACGGCGTGGACCACGCCCAGCCAAAAGAATTAAAACTCTGACTCAATCCTAGAATCCTAGAACTCTCCCAGGCTGTGAAAACATGTGAAAACCTGGTTGTCTTGTAATTGTCGAATATATTAATATAGTGTGCTGACAAACTAAAGCGCCAATTGCTCATAATTTTATCCATTCTCCAACAATCCCCAACAAAGCGCTTGAAGCAGCTTGCCGTGGCCCACACAGAGGTGTGAGGAAAACTCCTTCCCAGTCAATGCTGGCTTCATTGATGCCAATGCTCCTGGCGACAGGTCGTAACTGTCGTAACTGGAACTGCCAAGTCCAAAAAAGGAATCCCATGGCACCTGTCATCCTTTGCCAGCAGCTCTGTCAAGGGCTGGAAGTCACTGGCAAGTGCAGCATGTCATGGTCAACACGCAGCTCTAACCAAGATCTTCATAGTGAAACTTACACACACACAACTACTGGTAGTTTTGAAGTGATCACTTCTCATTTTTTTCTGAAAATCTCAGATGTCGTCAATGAAGGCTCTGATAAGGCTCTGAAATAAGAATGTTTTCAAGGATTTCAAGGTTCACTTTGATATTCCACTCATTTCAATTCTGACATTAGCCTTCTCAGGCACACAGCCAGAAAGGCGGCTTTCCATTGGTCTGCTGCCATAGGCTGTGGCTACAGGAAATGGGTTGATTGGTGCTGATTCGCATTGATTCGCTCATTCACTATGCTTAGCGAAGCATCCAAACTGGTTAAGAAGGTTACTGGTTAGATCAGAATTATCGAACGATTCTGTTTTGAAAACGTCATCTGATCACGCATCCAAATTGCGTCTAAGATCATCCAAGCATTCCGCAATTCCGTTGCTGTTGACAATTTACTTGGGCTGGATATGACTTCCTGCTTCATGACTCTGCGGCTCGGGCCAACAACATCCATTTCACTTCAATAGTGGGAACAACCAAAAACCGACAGGCAAAAAACAACGGTCCTAAATATCCTAAATGCCAAAGCACATCAACGCGCCAACAATGGGAAACAGTGAAGTAAAGGATTTCTATGGATCCCTTTGGTTTCCACTTTCGGCTTTTTCTCTCTCTACACCGTCGGATCCTTCGGTTTGTAGCCACTCAGGCTCTGCAACATTGCCTGAGCAGATTGAACTGGGATTCACGGAGTCACCCGCTACAAATTTCACCAAATCTCTTCAACTCTTCTGGAACATTCTGGAACACTTCGGTGACCGAGTTCAAATACCTTTCCGAACCTTAGTGAACCCAGACATCCGAGACACAACAAGATTCCTGCTCTCACATCTCACATATCTCAGAATCTCCCATTCTCTGCATGTCCCGCCCTAGTCACGCCTTCAAGGATGAGCGGTGCAGTGTATGAGCTTTCTGCGAAGCTGAGGTCCTGATGCTCAAGCGGAGACTTCGAGGGAGGCAACGAAAAGTTGGCTTCTGAAGTTCGAAAGCCACATGTCAAACTTGTCAAAGTTGTCAATTCTCCCAATGCAGAAATGGCTCGGCCAGCTTTTCAAATGGCATCCTGCAAGGAGCTGAAAGCCGTGACCTTGACCACCCTTGACCAAAACCTGAGCCTTGACTGTGACGGTACACTGCAACAAGTTACAAGATGTTACAAGGAGCTGCGATGCACCAACCTGGAGGCAGCAGCTTGTGCATGGGCACATCTGCGCTCAAGAGCGTGGCAACGCTGCTGCAGCTCAGTTACTTCCCATTCAACCTGGCAGACTCAGACACATTTTAGTTTCCCCTCCAGCATGCCAAGCTGTTTCTAAAGCTGGAGAGTGGAGTCTTGGCCTCGCTGTCAGTGGAATCTTCCAGCTCCTTGCAAACAAATTGGCAGCAAATGGCAGCAGTTGTCAGGGGCAAAAGTCGGTTGGACCATCTTTGTCCAGACCTCAACGCGGTCGCTTGCCGCTCGCAGCTGGGAAGAAAGCCTCAGTGTACCATCGGCAGTTCCAAGCAAACAGGACGTCCAATGACCATGAAGTTACCTAAATATAGAATTATTATTATGGCCGAAAAAGAAGATGGTATTATTTAAGTATTTGGAATTGATAAGCGATGGGTTTGTATTCCCAAGCAGGACGGGGGTGCAGGTGCATATTACTACGAGTACGAATTAGTAGAAAGGCACGGGCAGCTCTCCTATCGTCTAGTTGCCCAGCGTGTTTTTCAATGAAATTCGATTGGAAATATGACAATGGGCCATGGGCCGAGTTGCTGGGTTAATTCCTGATGGGTCTGGCTGCAAAAGTCTCGAAGGACGTTGCCCTCTTGCAACCTGCATGGCGCGACAGTTGAAGTTGACAGGTGCGTGGTTTTTGTTTGACTTATATTCGCTCTTGATCAAATTCAAACACTGATCAATAAGATTAATAAGTCCCAAGAAAAGGAAAACGATGTCTCATGATGTCTCACTTTCCACCACGAAATCCATTCAATTCACGGTGTGCGATTCCTTTGATTGTCCCTGTCAGCTCAAAACGGTGGGATCACCTCGATGGAGGTCTTTTCAGAACGAACCTTTCGAGAAAACACCCAATAATTGGGCACGAATAAGACATTTGATGCCTCCAACCTACCCACATTCAGATCTTAATCATAATCATCTTTTTCAACTGATCCACATCTTGTTGGTTTCCGCTTCTTAGATCTTATAAGTCATTTACAGTTGCACCAATTCACCGTCCATTTCACCATCCACTTTTTTGGCGGCACCGGCGGTATCAGCGAAGCCCCGACAGCCTCGCAGCCAACTCTTCGGTCGCTTCGTCTCGCTGCCTTTTCAGCTCTGTCTGCCGCTGCTGCGCCAGCAGCTCAGCAGATTGCAGCGACTTCACCTGGGGAAGAGCGAAGTTCAGGCAGCGTTGAGTCATTCATGGTTAAAATTAATTGTACCAGTACCAAAGTTGAGAAGTATCTGAAATCCTGTGATACTTATTTTGGATCACAGCTATAGTTTGGACACTGATGATTAAAAGGAAGTGTATTTGGAGGGTTTGATGAGGATGTCAACGAAGGAAGAGCGGGAAGACATGTCATTGCAATATGCGTGTGGAAAGCTTGAGGTTCTATATGCAAGAATGGTCCAAGATCTATCCTACCCCTGTCGGTGTCCTTTCAGGGGCGATTGGGGGTGGGTGTCGTGACCAAATCAATCGTCAATATCATCGTCGATTTAATGTAAAGCAAATGTCGCGCTAAAAAGGACATGCTGTATGGATTCAAGAATCCCACGAAACCATACGAAACCCATGTTTAGTTTTCTTGCTTAGTGACAACTCTTATAATGCCGAATAGATCTAAAACAGGTACCACAAAATACAGAGCTCATGCCACTCAAGGTGATGCAGGTTGCATGAGGCTTGGATGTGAGATGAACACAATGAGCAAAGCTCCGTGGCGTCGCAAGCCGTGGCCTCCTCGCCGTATTCCCTTGCAAGATTTTCCCGCTCCACATCCTGGCCAGACAACAAAGACATTGGAACAGTGGGTCACAACATGTCACATGTGAAAATTCATCGAAATTCACACGCCTTCAGTTCCAGCTTTTGAATTGCAACCTCAGTCTCTTGCCTTATTGTGTCGAGATCCTGCAGCAACTAAGACCGAAGGACAACTAGCATCTCAAAAGAGTAAACACACAGACACAAATCCCTTCAAATCAGATTCAAATCTTCCCGTCCTTTGAATGGATCTCTTTCAACCCAAGTTTTTCTTGCAAACACCTGAAAGCGATTGAATGTTCGCGGCATGTGTCTTAGCCAACCTGCTTATGCAGCTGCGCATCCCTGCCTTTCCCTCCGCCCCTCCAAATCACCACGGCGATGCTGGCTTTGTTGCTTTGCCGAAGCCAAGCGCTGCCGCAGATCCTCTTGGAAAAATGGATGAAAAATGACTCTGCTGGATCAACTATGATCAATGATGATCAATTTGCTCTTATATTTCCCAGTAAAAGGGTTTGGAGTTTCATTGAGCTTAGTCAGAAACCTTCAAACAAATAAACATACTGGATTCTACTGGTACAAACTCAAAACTGGATTTCTCTCCACAGCACCCTCTTCACACCCACAGCGCTAGCGTACAACTTCGACAGCTGCCTGCACTTGTGCTTGATGTTCCAACAAGTCTGACGCTGTTGCTGCTTCCTCTGTCTGGAGTTCACCTTCGCAAATCAAGCGTTCACAATGTTCACAACACACAGAATGCTCATTTCAAGTCATTCAAAATCAGTTAATTATAATTATAATCATTTAATAGCACCGTAATATACCGTAATGGCATCCAATAAGCCGGTAAGTATATTCACATACACCGTAACGCCGTACGTATATTTACTGCGGCCACCTCTTGTCTGTCGCAACTCGTCAAGCTGCCAACTGCCGTCTGCAGAGACATGAGCCTCTTCCAAACCTGAGAACCACTCAGAGTCCAGGACAATCCAAGCGGGTGATGAATTTCATTGAACTTCTAAGTTGTGTGGCTATTGATAGTATTTGATACTACAGTATGTAATTATGTGTGTATAAATAAACTTAAATAAATATATGTATTATTGATTCTGATACAGTAGTGGATGACACAGTGACGAATCAATAATACGATACAGTGCGTCACTGAGTCAATTAATGCCGCCGCAGTGACGTCGCAACTCTCGTTGCGCGGATGCACAGGCGTGGGCAGCTCGGTCCAAACGCTGGGAGGCGCGCTGGACACTGCGCTGCAAGCGTTCGCAAACGGCTTCTCTGGCCGCTAAGGTCTCCTGCAGCAAAGCGTGGCAGTGGCATCGGTTGATTGCCAAAGAAACAAAAACAGCAGGCGGCCTTGGTTTCAAGAAGCATGCGCTCATTTTGCTGCAGTTGTCGCTGGAACCTGGAGGTAAGCACAAGATTGGAGAAGGAAATGATGCAAATAAAATCTAAATACGTCACTATAATTATATTTAATGTCTCTGAAATTTGCACAATTTTGTTCCGTTAGGTCCGTTAGGTGAAGGTGAGATCTTAAAGAAAATGAAATACAGCCAAGAAACACTGATGCAGCATCGAGCAAACTCTTCAAACAATTCGCCTGGAACAGCAGAGAAGACAGTTCTCCAAGCAACACCAACCACTTTGAAAAGTGAGGACTCAACCAATCAAATTAAAGAATCACACCTCCACCGCACTCAAGGAATTCCAGAAACTTTGCATGGTTGATTGCTGTCCGGCCTGCGCGCGGAGCACGAGGAACACTGCCAGGGTCACACAAAGTAGATATTTGATGATATTTGTCCACTTTGTCATGCTACTGTAGCCAAGTCGTTAGCCGTGGAAGTGTTTGTGTATTTTGTGCGACTCTGCAAGGACTGATTTGTGAAATTTGTGACATGTTCGTCAGTTTGCGCCTTGCATTTGAATTTTCCTCAGCTACCAAGGTGGCCAGGCCATGGGAACCATGGGAACCCGCCGGACAAAGTTGGCATCTTTGTTTCTGACAAAAAAAAACATGGCAACAAAATGGAACAAATGTCGTGCTTGCCATGCCGCACCAAGGTGGTTTTTTTTCTGACATGGTCAAGAGTTGATTGCAAATCGTTTGCTGGAGATGTTTCAATCGCGATTTTCTTGGGTGGTTTGGTTCCATTGCCGTCATGAATTCTTCAAAAGAGCCAACACGTTCATCACACCGCAATGACCTGAATTTGCAAACAGACTTAGCAGTTCACCAAACATCCCAAAACAGGCCAAAAGCATCTTGAGGCCCAAGTTAAGGACGAAAACTGGGGGAGCTTGGCATGAAAACACAATGGTTAAGGATTTATCGGGGGGGGATTGAGCCACGGCCAAATTGTTTGTGCACCAGCCAGCCGGGGGGGGAAGGTAAATCTAAAGAATGACCGGACACTGAGCGGTCTTTTGCACACTTCGCTGCGTATCATCTCGCCCTTCACTGCATCCTCCTGTCAAACTTGGACAAAAGACTCTGTAACCAGGCAGAACAACGAACATATCAACAATAATTGACTTAATTGCAATTTCAAATCATAACATATCATAACATATCGATATAATTATTGTATGTCTGTTGCATTTTGGCGCCTCAATCAACGGGTAGGGCCGTACGCCTTGACAAGGCTCGTACAAAGAAGTCCATGCCAGTCCTGGGCAGATCATCCCCGTCTCAATCATCTCATCATGGAACAAGTTTCCAAAACTCTTGGTGAATTCAAAGTGAAATTAAGTGAAATTATGTGAAATTATAATCGAATAGCCGAATAGTTATCGAATAGTTGAATAGACCACATTCAAAGTTCTTGGTGATCTTGGTGTCCAAGATTTGGAAAGAGAGGCCAGTGCCCGTGCCCACCGTGTCTGCACAAAACAAATAGCTTTGTATGTGTTCAGTTTCATGAGCGATTGTCCGTGCTTCTTGCTCTTATCTTCACCATCATCATCATCATCATCTTCTTCTTCTTCTTCTTCTTCTTCTTCTTATTCTTCAACAATTTTCCACTGCCCAACGTGTCTCCCCAAGACATAAGTTGCTTCTACTGCTACTTATGTTTACACTTTTATGTTGTCCTTGATTCTTGCCACTGACGGTTCTCAAATTCTTCTCTGACAATTCTCCGAATGCCTTGCCTGCTAAAAGAATGGTTGTTTATAATCTACACTGTACGCGGCTTAATTTTGCGCCTACTTCTCTTTCTTTACGTTTCTCACATTCATCTCCTACAATTTTCCAGTTTCAATTGTGTCTGTTCAAGACATAGTTTGTTTCTTATGCCATTGCCATCAACTTTTCTTCTTGGTCTTGACTTTTTTCACCCTCTCCTTCATCTCCTTCTACAATTTCCCAATCGACCCTGTCTGCCCAAGGCAAACGTTGCGTGTTTCCATGCTGGTCTCCTACAGTTTCACCATGCCATACAGCGCATACGATGTCCAATGTGCTCAAGACACAGTTGCTTCATGATTAAAAAGATATCATGTGGGTACTGCATCAGTCCTACATATATAGTTGATTTTGATGTTATTCGATGCTATTTGTTCTCTTTGTTCTCCCTTTGGTGTTTGGTTTAACATTCTTCTAGTATCCTTCCCAACGCCCCCTGGTTCTGCCAAGGACACAGTTTGTCTCCTCTCTTCCTTTGTCTGATATTGTTCTTGTCAGTTCTTTTGCACGTGTCTATGTCATTCTATGTCACTTGTCTTTCCCAATGCTTACTGTGTCTGTCCAAGACAGAGCGTGTCTCATGTATGTGCTGGTAGAGCTGGGCCTTCTTTCGTGCTCTTCTCTCTCTCTCTCTATTCCCCACCTGCCAGGTGAGGGCCTCTAGATTTTTCACAGAGGCGCAGCTCCATCTTCTCCTCCTTCTCCTCGCCTGCTCCTCTGCCAGCTCTGGATGCAGCTGCGCACGCCTGCATCCGAACCCCTGGAGGCAGTTGGGCACGCCTGAATAGATGCCAGAATGAATGTCAGATAGAAGGACTGAATATTTTTGCCGGTCATTACTTCCAGATGATATGCCAGAAGCTGTCAAAATAGTGTGTCAGGGTTGGGATTACTAGAAGTAAGGTAATTCTTGTAAGTGATGTTGTCTATGTGCACAGAAACTGCTTCCAATGAGCCCAGTGTCTGCCCCAACAAATTCTTAGATTCCCCTTTGATGCCATTGTTGTTTCTTTTAGTTGTGCGTATGTTATGTCCTGCCTTCACCCCTTCCCCCTCCTCACAGTGACCGCAAGAGACATAGTTTGTTGATCTCTCTAATTCTTAGTATATGATTATTTGACCTTGTCCATGTCTCTTGGCATTTACTGTTTTCTTGCATTTCTTCTGCAACTATCTGTCAGCTCAAGACACAATCTGTTTCTGCTCTATATTTAGTTTCTAGTTTGTAGTTTCAAGTACTGCCCCCAACCTTTCCCAATTTCCACCATATCTATCCATATCTGACCAAACCAGGTCTGATTCCCACCTCTTTCTGTTTTCCTCCTTGGTTCCTCCGGTCTTAAAGATCGTATGCTCTGTGTTCAAAATTGCTGTCCAGCCTTTTTTCCCGTCTCTTCGTCAATGGCCTTAAAAAGCCTTACAATAAAAGATCTTAAAAGAGTGTCTACTCTGTGGTCCAAACGTGTATGATCGCAAGCAAACAACATTTCCTTGAGGACACAAAAGTCCTCAACCTTCCCTCGGGGAAGCGAGTGCTTGAATGCAATTACGACCGAACATGACCTCATCATACCTCACCCGTCAACTACACTCAAAGCTAACGTCGTTTCCATGCTTTCTTGCTTGCTTTGTGTTTTTCTGTCTCGGTCTGTTGCAAAAGCTTCCTGGACCCCTACACTCACGACCTTTGAGTCCGTCTATGCGGTCCAAACAAGCTGAATGTCCCTTTGAAAGTGCTTTGGATGGAATTTTCATACCACCCGGAACATCCCAGAGACTGCTTTCGCATATACCCATTTCAGGATGCTGCATGTCCAAACTGTGAAAGACTTGAGATTTCCACCTGACAGCGCGCGTGGCCATCCATTCTGCAGCTGTGTTTTTGGTTGCCTGGCGGCCCAATGCCCAAAGCTACCACAAAACCCACCATAGTGGACCAATGTGATTAGCAGATTAGCAAAGCTGGGATCACACGTTCTATCACTCCAGATATCCATGGGTCCAGAAGATCAGGTAAACCGTGTTCTATCCCCGGTTACATGTTAAGACTGTTACAATTTCTTGGGATCAGGATCGAAAGATGGACTCCAACTACCAGAAAAACACAGGTGAAATCCATGAAATCCCTCGAATCCCACGTCCCAGAGCTTCTCAGACCTCGGCACCACGTTTCAGAGTCAAACGCATCGCAGCAGAGGCTTTTTGCCTCGCCTGTGGCCAGTTTACAGAGACTTGAGCCCCCGTTGGTTTCTACCATTTCCTACCCCAGCCGTTGGCACAATGACAATGACATTTCAATAAGGTATAAAGATGTATAAAGAATTATAAAGAGGATGTTTTCCAAACAGCAACGCCACTCACGTCTAGTGAACCCATCAATCCGGTGGATTTGGGATTGGCATCCCTTAGCACTGCTATGCACTGCTCCATTTCCCGCCTGGGAGCTCATGTGAGGAAACAAATAGATAACGCGGTAGTCAGACTCCAACACTTCGCGTTTCTCTTGCCACAGGGCAGTGAAAGACTGGCAGAACCTCAGAAAAGTCAGCATCACCACGGAGTTGACGACGAAAAATCGTAGAACATGTCAAAAAGCCTCTGAAGCTCCTGCAATCCCAAGTTATTTTGTAGAATTTGTTCAAGGCTGAGCTCTTCACATGTGACCTGCCACACCACTTGAAGCAGAATCGACGCACTTAATTCGGAGATCCAATTTTGGCATTCAGTCTTTCAGCTGTGCAACAAATCCCTTTGGCATGGATGTGAAGCTGGAAAGCCTGATTTTGCACAAACAAGGGCCAAGAAAGGAGATTATGGATTCGTGCGTCCACGGTCTTTACAGTACATGTCTTTACTAATTATGCCATTCTGTTGGCACGAGTTCTTCAAAGATCTCAAGGGTATAAAATGAGCTGCTGCCAACCTGCGACGCATCCCACAGACACTGCGATAGGCACCAGGGTGTCCACTGAAAGCCGCCTGCACGGGCGTATAACATTTTGTATAAAACACATGTTTTGAAAATCATACAAGAACTGAGTTGCAAGGCAAGCCAAGAAGCCAAGATGCAGCTGTTCCTTTCTTTCTCCAGATTCTGCCCTTTTTCTGATTTTTCTGTGTTTCTGGTGCTAATTTCACAAAACGAACTCCAGGGTTCCTACCCGAAGGACTGTGGCTGAATAAGGGTGTAGAAGACCAATGGCACTAGTGCCCCTGCAATGGCTCCAAACCTCATGTTACTCTGTCATACTCTATCCCCATTGCGTGAGGCTCGACAAGAGCAGCAAAATGAGGGTCTGAACCGTGACATACCGGGACCATATAGCGCCATAACGTATCGTGACGTCATTTGAGATCCTCACTGTCTCAGCCACAGGACCATGCCTCAGACAGTGCACAATGCAGCAAGATGACGTTCAATTCAATGTCGACTCACATGAAATTTAGCCAAATCACAACACCACCAGGGCGTCGGAGAAACTTCTCTCCTGGCGACAAATGGAGCCAATCACTCTTCGATGGATTTGTTTGGACCTCATACATGGGTAATTGGCTGTAATTGGCCATTGATGTAGTTGGCTGACAAGCACGGCAATATCGGCAATGACCAGGTGACTCATAGTCTGATAATGTCTGATATGTCAAAGACCAAGCGGGGCAGATCCACAGGAAAGTCATCGTGCGCGGCTGCTGGACAACTGCCTTAGTGCTCTCTGTGGCTTCGCTGCTGCAAAAATACGTGTTTTTGTTTACGGTTTTCTCATGTTTTCTCATGTTTCTCTTGATCTATCATGATCTATCGTCCATTATCGTCCCAATTCGTCCATTGTCCCATGCGAAACAAATGTTCAAGACAGCATACACAACTCGTTATGACGGCCTCACTTGCCACATCCTCTTGGAGGTTTGATGACAGATTATGAAAAGGTGAAAGGCATGTCTGGATATGTCTGGGTTTTCAGCGAAAGCTCCCATTAACAGCAAGGTGATGCCACCTATGAAGGCCTCCCAAGCGGAATCGAAGTGACAGGAAGTGATACCTTGGGAAATCACCAGTAGAGTCTGTAGAGTGATGTGTAGGCCGACACGGGGGCTAAAGCGGCTAAAGAAAATGTGGAGCGATTCACGATTATGATACGATTATGTATAGTATAGGATGGAAATCAAATGATTCTAATGAAGCACACCAAAAGCTGGGACAGGAACCGCGAAGACGAAAGGGTTGGAATTAAAGGCTTTTGATTGATACAGTACGTAGGTAGTCCCCAGATCACAACTCTGCAAAGCCATGCAAAGCCAAAACCGCCGCAACGGAGAGGGTAGGCTTTTGATTGGTCATAGGCCATAGGGATTCATAGGGTAGAGAAGAGGGGCTCCCGGTCAGTTGTGCCATGTTGTGACTCACATGACTGCAGTCCCAGCAGGCACCTTCCGGGCACCCAGAAGGCGGAGGAGGACAGATCTTCCTATCAGAAGTTATTGTTGCAGCTGTGACATGACAATGATTTGATACGGGTAATACCAAGATGTGACATGTTTCCGTTCCAGCAGCTGAGCATGCAACTCTGCAACAGAACCAGCGCGCGTGCCTGCATCCGGGAGGAGTATGTTCCAGGTTCCACTTAGATTTTTGTTGGCCATGTTTTTCTCCATCCTCTACATATCACCAAAAGGTGCTGAGGTGCTGTTTTCTTTCCATCATTTTCCATCCAATTCACCTGACTTCCTTTTTGATCTTTTGTTTGAAATGCTTTTTCTTTCTGGTCCTGGTGATCTCAGAACATTGTGGAAACAAAATCAAAGTTTTCAGCATGCCAAATCAATGCCGACAACTCACATTCCGTTTTGAGCGAGTCCGCTTGGCAACCAGCCTGTGCTTGTGCAGCCACCAAGCCAACCGCAAATGCCAGTGTGCGGTACTCCACCAGCCTCGTGAGCTGAAATAGATCGAACTAGCATGCAACCGGCCACCAGCAATGCGAAAGATTGCGAAAGGTGCCCAAGTCAAGGACTTGAAAGTGGCGATATTTCATGAGATTTCTGCTCAACAGGTCCCAGACGTTGCTTGTGTGCTTGTGAGAGGCGGCCCAAGAACTCGTAGTTTGTGCAGGCCACAAACACGGCCCATGATCTCCTGTGAACACCGACATTTGTTGGAAAGCAGTCACATGGTCCATTCAGGCTGGCCATCGTGAAAGCTGTCAGCATGCGTGTTTACCTCATCCTTCTGGTCTCCTTACGCTGAGGATCTGTAAACATTTACAAGCTCACCCTAATTCACCCATCGAATTTATAATTGTACACAAAAGGGATACAACCTTCCACCTAAGGATGCATGGATGAAGTATGATGAAGTATATTTCATCACAATTTATGCCTGCTCATGTGAATAACTGAATAACAAAAAGCATCAAAAAGCCAAACCTCTAAAACAAAGTCGATGAGGAGGCCAATCCACAGCCACTCACGCCAGCGGGTCACCTGTTCGCGACCTGACACCCAGATTGCATCGCTTGCATCAAGACTTTTTTGGTCTTAGAATAGAGCGTGATGAGAATGGATAAAGAGTGGAGGGGAGTGGCATTCTGTGTTGAGGTCCCTTGTGCTGAAACCATGCAGCTGTCTTGAGTCTCCAACAAGCCGCAAAGCGTGGAATCGGCTGCTGGTCCAAAGCAGCATCGTCACTAAGATCGCCAGCCCAGCGAAGGTAGCCACTCGCCTGTCAGCACACGCATTTGTGTAACAGTTGCCATAAAACGTTGTTGATCGTTTCACACATGGTCAGTTCCAAGCACATCTGTCACACTTGTCAAGCTTGTTTTCATGTCGAAGGAAGTTCAAGATCTGAGTCTACTCTGAGTCAGGGGCTAAATTGAAGACCCCGAGTAGAGCAAAGAAAGGCGCCTGCTGATGCCAAACAAATACAAACATCCAAAAAACGCGTGAAACTGCAACGTTCATTGGTGTGCCATCATTGTGTGCAACCAATTTAGATAATTTAGGTCATAGAAACTGAAAGGCCGAAAGTTGGTGTCACAAACCGGCCTCTTGCGCCCCTTGCAAGATGCTTCGAGTCGCCAAAAACACTGAGATGCCAGGAATCAAGGTGTACAGAACGAAAACCAACGTCGCCTAGGCATAATCAGAATATGTCAGAATGGTCACGAGCTCAAGCTGCTCATGATGATCCTGTCACAGTCAGACTATCAGACGATGTCGAGTCACTGGGATGCTCAGGAAGTTCTCTAAGTTCTGCTGGACCTGATCAGCCGTGGTTTCCAGATTCTTGTGCTCACAGTTGACCAGGGAATCAGCGAGGTGCTGGGGAACCGACCCAAATCACTGCCAGAATTCCTAAAACCTGACAGGCCGAAGCTTCTCAGTTCTCGTGACGCGTCATTGAGGATGTTTCAAATTATCGTCAGATATCCCCAGCCTGCATGATCAGAAGAACTCCCACTAGGGCTGCCAACGGCAGCTCCTCAGAGGGCGCAACTCCGTGGAGTTTTCGCATGGCTTCAGCAACTTCTGCCCGGGATCCACCGAATTTCGGGCTCCGGCCATGCGCTGTGCCATCAGTGGGTAGACCTTGTTGAACACGAAACGAGCAGCAGAAACAAAGATGGGCAGCAGCCTCGGTGTGGGTCAAAGTCAGTTGCAATTCTCCAGGGTTCTGCTGAAATCTCTGGAAATTCTTTCTCAGGGCCAGTCCACAAGGCCAAAAGCCCAAGGACCACTGTGGGTCTCTCATCCATGGACAAAGGCCGGAAGACTACCTCGGACGAAATCTCATGAGGTTGCAGAACAGGTCTGCATGTTTGTGTATGACGAGAAGAACGACACTTAAATGACTTATTCCACTCCAGCAATCAAACATGGCATGTATAATAGGTGTAGATGTGCGTAGATCATGAATCATCTATATTATAGTCATTATATGATATTATATGTCATTATATTGTATATATTATAGTCTATATAGTCTATATATTTATCATCCGCCATGTCGTCGCATCTCATCCGCCATCGTCCTTTCCAGATCTTTCCAGGGTCCCGGCAAGTGACACTTGTACTGGAGACGTAGCATCGGCCACCAGGGTATCATCTGGATTTTGTCAGGGCACGCAGCTCAGCTGACCAAGACAAAAGTCTAAAGCCTAAAAAACGTGTTTTTCAGTTTCACTATAGAAAATATCATAAGTTATACCTGTTATACTGTTACATATATATATATGTGTGTGTGTTATATTATTTCCTTTTACATGAATTGCCGCAACAGCCGCGGCACTGAATGATTCATCCAGGGCCTGATTCACTGCTTAGGGCTGCAGCATTCTCAGTTGAAGCATCCTCCAAGGTCAAGAGGCACGGTCATGCTGAACTACTGAGGTCAAGATATGTCAAGATGTCTGAAAAAATCTGAAAACATGTTATATAACAATTTGATATACCATAATTTGACATAGTGTCGTTAACATGTGTGAAGTGTTGACATAATTGACATATCAATTACATATCAAATATGTCAACATTGCACCATCGAGGCATCTAAAGCACTTGCAACTGCTGCAACTCCTTGGTATTGCTCGCCAGCAGGCGACCAGCCACTTCTAAAAGGCCAACCACCTGGTCGCAGAAGGTTTGGTGTCACGCTGCAGGTCATCTGCTGAAAGCTCGTAGCATATCACACACTCACTGTAACTCAGCCATATACACACAAAGCAAAGTACACAAAAATAAAAATGTTTGTCTTAAAGTAGGCATGACATGAAATTCAAGTACAGCATACGAAGTTGAGTTCTTTGCGGCTGCCAACATGCGTCACTATCTACAGTATTAACAGTATTAATTAGTTTAGGGTTTGTTCGGGAAAGCACACCTGACCGGATCCTGGGCCGGCCTGTCCCGCACTCTTCAAACCAGTAGCTCTGACGAACGTCTCCTGAAAATCGCAACCGGAAGCCACATGTCAGCTGAAAATTTCGACGACCAACGTTCAAGGAGTCAAATGATTCAAATGTTGGATTTGATTGTGGAAAAGGATGGCAAAATATGCAAGTGTTATAGATGAGTTCCGGCAGCGAATCAGGAGTGAAAGGTTAAAGTGTCCTTGGCCAGAGCTCGAGACACAAGAAGTGCCACTCTGCGGCTTGAGACCACATCCTGCAGGGCAGTTGTAGATGTTGGATGTTCGACATCAGTAACTGGAAGTGATGTGAAGCACCTCCAGCCCGGCAACAGAACCAGGGTTGGCCACGGCAGGGTTTGCCTTCACAAAACCTTGGCTCCAAGACTGCTTGAGTCTCAAGTGCATCTATCCTTTGTCAAGTCAAATTAGTCAAATATCGGTTGCTTGTGATTTTAAGAGTGCTGATTGAGGATTTAGATGTGTTTTCCTTTAATGCAGGTGCAACACCTGCTATGATGTGTGCTCAGTGCCTCTCCTTGCTGCGAACTTGCACTGCCACTTCCAGCAGACACCTTTCGCACAACTCCATCGCCATGCCAACCCGCAACAATGCTGATCTGATGATATCATAATCTGGCTGGCTTTAAATTTGAATATTAGTCCAAACTTTTCCAAAGCTCAGCTTCACATAGTTTCACCACGTTCCATGGAAATTCTGCCGAAGAAACACGTCTCATGCCATGTCAATGTGAAGTTTCGGCTCTGCCAAGGCACTGCTGGCACGGCTGGGCTGCCACCACCCGCAGGCACCAAACAGGTGAGGATCAGTGCTTGCCTGGGCAGGCACCCAAGCTGAGCTGTTGGAAAGTGGTCACTGGTCATCTCCTTTACACATCTTTACACCCGTCCACCATAGTCTACCATAGTCTACCCAGTCATCGCATGTCATCGCATAGCCAAGGAACGTTTCCGAGCTGCGGGTATCGTGGCCATACAGGTGGGCCACTAACGCACAGCGCCGGATGTTTCGCCAGAGCCTTTGCGCATTTCCAGGACAGTTGGACTTTGATTCATTTTGATTCAGCATCTTTGGTGACAGTTTGACTTTGGATCCAAGAGACTCCCGCAAAAGCACGGTGGAGCAACCCACAACTGGCACCTGCTCCACAGCAAGCGAGATGAATCAAAGTGATCTCGTAGCGACACGTCAACTTGTGTCATCTCTGGGAAGCTGGGTTGGAAATGAAATGTACCTTCAAAATCCATGTTCACAACTGATGAATCGGCATGAACCAGACATAACCAGACTAATTCAGCCTGTCAGTTTCTGGCCACTCTTGACCCAGAAATAGCTTGCATCGCGTTCCAATGTTTTCCATGGTGTCACACTGTGTCACATGCCTGCTGAATCAGGAAGTCTGGCAACTTTGAGCGCCAAGTGTCGTCATCCTCGATGCGTGCCGCGGCTTTGACAGCGGCATTACCTGAGATTCAACGGGTTTCCCAGGCCAACCAGGACATGCTGGATTATAAAGTAATACAAGTGTGCACACTATCAAATCTATCAATTCATTATATATACTTTATTGATACTTTATACACTATAAGTAATATACTAATGAGATGCACCAGATCTACCAGACTAATGATAGTGCAAAAATGTGCCAAGTTGTCAAGAATTCCTTCCTTCCTCTGAAGAAACCTAGGAACAGCAATGCAAAGAGCGGCGACACTGGAAATGCGATGATTGCGATTCCAGATGCGATCGTTCCGATGTGCGTGCAGCAACTCTGCCGCTTGCTCAGCAACGGAGGGAATTCGAACAGATGGCAGACGCACACCAGCAGTGGCCTTTTTGCTGCCATGAGAAGAGTGCGGGCTCTATAGATGGTTCCATTATGTTCTAAATATTACGTTCTACTGGTAGTGGGTTCATCAGCTGAGGTGTCAATGTCTAACGTTTGCACCATGCTCATGAGGTGCACCTTGTAGAGTACATGGTACCAAGTATTGGAAGAAACTCACGAAGAACAAAAAAGTTTTTAAAAAAAAACTGTCATGGAGTCATGCTCACAAACAAGAGCTGCCTTGCCTGGTCAATCGTGAAAGAGAGGACCGATTCCAATTTCTTGGAAAAGTCCTGCCAGTTTCTGGCAATCCTTCTTGAAAAAATATCATGCTGAGTGGCTGGAAGATGAAACACTCAGTGGGTCGATGCTGTGCAAATCATGCGCTCAAAGAGATGCAAACAGCATCAAACTGTTGCATAGACTCGGCCGCTCCTCCACGGATTCCGTAGACCCCACGTCCGGTGGCCCGGCCTCGACATATGGTGACGTTCGTAGAACATCGTGGAACATGTCCATGTCTTACAAATGTCTTACAAATGTGTTACAAATGTGTTGCAACCTTCGATCCGATGTGCTGAGCATCCTCACTGAGACCTGTTGTGCCGGAGACTCTTCGTTCACTCCAATGCTGAGTTCCACCTGGAAACAGATTGCGAACTAATCAATGACCAATGAATCAATTTTTTGCAAAAATTGTCACCAAATCGGTTTGGATAGGTTTGGCCTCATGGCCGTGTTCATCGGCCGAAGTGGACATCGGCTCAGACTTCTCGGACCACTTGGTGACACCCCCAGACAACGTCACGCCCCTGGGCGTACAGATCGTACAGGCAACATGAATCAAATTGAATCAACATGGCAAGCTTTGGAGACTTATGGACACTTTTATGATTTTCTATTGTTTAATGAGAAAAATCGTCTTCGCCTTAGTTGGAGAGTGTAAGTGCTTTCCTTCTTCAGCTGATCCACCGTGACCACCTGCAGAATTTCACTTTTGGTGGACTTTCAAACGACTTAAGATGGTGGGAAGTGGGATCGTCATTTTGTTCAGTCTATGTCAGTCCGATGTTCAACCTTCCTTTTCTGCACCTGGTAAAGCTGAAGCTGCTGAGTCTCAAACCCATCTGTTCTCTGATGTGACGCGCACAGCCAAGGACTGACGGTCGAAGCGCAAGGGCTTCGACGGACTGCGCCAGGCACCTGGTAACCAGCTCCAACAAACCGTTGACGCCGAGCGGACATTACACTTGATCGGTGTTTGGAATAGCATGGAAACCAATGCATGGAGGAGCTCTTGCATCCTAATCTTGATGAAACCGCTTTTTTACTCTCATTGACAGGCGGCTAGACCAATGCAGAACATGCTACATTGCAAATTGGCCGCTCCGGTTCGGCCCCTAATGGTCGCACGGTCCTTTGGATGTGAGACAGCAATGCAAGTTCAGTTCAGTGGAACGATGCAAGCGAATTACACAAATAGTCAACTAATTAGCCACCATGAAATCACCAGGACAGCGAGGAGGAAAACTGAAAAAAAGAGAGCGAAGGACAAGTCGCACTTCCTCCAGCCAGGAATGCGACTCCTCCGAAACCGACACCGAAGAAAGAACAGCAAACGGGGCCAAGGCCCAATTCAAACACATGATGGTGGCAAGCCAAGCAACTTGGCAATGGCCTAATGGATGCGGCAATGCTATTATCAAAATTGGAACAAGCCAAACTGTACAAGCAAGAAAACTGTACAAGTGAACCAATATACTAAATCTTCTAAGGCCCTCTCCGGGCCTTCTTGGGGGCAGACCAGCCAATGTGTCAGTTGTGAAGCCCGGCATGGCAATCATACGGAAGCTTCGTGTGGATGCCGTCAGCAGCCAGCAGCAGGCACAGCTTGCCAGGTCCAGTAGCCGTTCTCCTGCACGTGCTTCCAAACCATGCCAAAGCCAGGGTCGACAGCAGGTGGGCTTGATCCTTCGCACCCTTTGCCGCGCTGCGTGCAGCACCAGTGCTTCTTCGAAGGTGACCATGCACGGAAGAAGTTGTTCAAGGCAGCTTCGCAGTCAAATGGGTCTTTGCCAGCAGCATGAACTTCACAGCCAACTTCCTGGATGGAGCAGGCTCGGCAAATGTCACACTCGACCTGCACCTTGCTGTAGGCCAACTCGCACCCATTTGCCTTTGCACCGAAGACATTCGTCTTCGTCCAGTGGATGCGGTCAACGCACTTGGAACTCTCTCCTGCATGATCGCAGACAGCATCGCACTTCAGAGCAGAGAGGGTGGTGTGAGGGCAGCCCTTCTGAAAGTTGCTGCAGCACCATGAACGCTTCTCTGCACCCCACATATGAGCAGCACCGGAACTGCAATGGAATTTCACGCAGCCCCTGTTGCGTTTCGAGCAGCACCAGTCCTTCTTGGAATCTGACCAGCCCTGCATCCAATTGGAGAAGTCAGCGTTGCAATCATAGATTCGCCAATGTGCGTGTCCCAATAGCCACTTGGTGCAATTCGGAGACTCTAGGTACCTGGGATACCCGACCTTTTTAAAGTACCTGACCTTTCTTGCCGGAAGTAGGGATTGTCCCATTCCTTTGGCAAAGACATGAGTGTGGAGGTGGTAGCTGCCATGCCAGGTGCCAGGGCATCCCATGCTCATGTGGTCACAGCACCAGGACTTCTTGTGTGCAGACCATCCGAAGAACCAATTGGAGTAGCCTTCATGGCAGTCATAGTGGAATTCATGATGCGGGTGCTCATAGATGATTTTCGGAGGCA
>Ga0126342_10003240_pt1 | contig 26695 bp, 21 predicted proteins | sample Cyp1metagenome_FD_92528 | JGI IMG/M metagenome (GOLD analysis project Ga0126342, IMG submission 92528) | Coral microbial communities from Lord Howe Island, Old Settlement Bay, Australia - Cyphastrea 1 metagenome | ecosystem: Host-associated > Invertebrates > Cnidaria > Coral ...
ACAACAACAAACAACAACAAACAACAACAAACAACAACAAACAACAACAAACAACAACAAACAACAACAAACAACAACAAACAACAACAAACAACAACAACCAACAACAACAACAACAACAACAACCTGCTGTTATAACCTGTAGCCAACATCAGGAGTAACGAAATGGTCGTTGAACTCAGGCAATGTCCTCGTGCGCACAGCCATGGATGAGGAACAGCTGGAGGTGTCGCTGCCGCTCCTGCGAGACACCGTTGGTTGATTATGTACAATTTTTAAGTTATATATACTATATATATAAATAGGGGATTATATATAGGGAATTATAATAGTTAGTATATATGTATATACTGGATTATATACTATAAATAGGGGATGATAATCCATGAACTGGGAATACCTATTAATCATGCAGTATCAATGAGGGGTGTCCTCAAGTGCCCGGTTTGATTACCGCGAAGCTTGGGATGGAAAAACGGCGTGCCCTGTTTTCGGACGCAGCCGATGTGGTCAAAGCAGTTTTAATCAAGTGATTTCACCAAGAAGTTGTTGCTGTTCCATTGAGTTTTCTTCAACGATCTCAATCCACTTTCATATTTTTGGGAGTTGACACCACCAATCAGTCAGAAGAAATCTGGGTATTCAACACCCCAGATGTGTTGCAGAAAATCCAAATTGAATAATTATTCACTGTCAAAATCATGGGCAATTTCTCAACCGACACTTGTGGACAGGGCTGATTTTTCAAGAGAGTAATTATTCAACTTTGATTTCTGCAACACATCTGGGGTGTTGAAACTGATCCGGTTTATGCGCACGGCATAGGATGCACCGATAGGTCCCAACCGCTTATGCAACTCTCCTGGGATGTCCTGGCTGAACGAAAACGGCTTTGCTTGGCAAAAGCCAGAACTGGTCACCTTGGTTTTCAGTACAACTTATCCTGACTCAACAAAGTGCCCAAATGATCCAAAATGATGATGGCTGGATCCATTTGACCAGCTTTTTGGTTCAAACTTGTTGGCCAAAATCCACCCGGTCACTGCTTGAATGCATGGTCGGATCATTCCTCAGATTCGTTTATATTCCATCTTCTTCCGCCAGAGTTAGGGTCATACATTTTTCATATCACTCCATTCACTTAATTGATTTTTCAGGGAGACACATTCGAGGAAGCCATGGTATTTGCCTATTACCCCACATGTAGACATATTTGCATATATTATATAGTGTTTTTTTTTATCATAAACCAAGCCTTCAACCAATTCTGACATCCACATCAAATCCGGTCCACAAGGTGGTGCTCTTGCGCTGTGGCTTGTGTCATCAGGCGCTTCTGCGGAAGCGTTTGACCGGGGCAACTTCCCTTGGAAGTGATATAGCGGAGACCTTGACCAAAACATGGCAGGTCATGTTTTTCCACATTGATGATATTCATTCCCATATGGCTATGGGTGAAAACCCGGGAAATTCTCCCAAAATCGCTGAGATTTGTTGATGTTCATCCCCCCAAAATATGGTGGGATTTTACCCCGCCCCATCTCAAAATGAGTCAAAATGACTGAGTTCTGATCCAACTTGGCCAGGTCCAAGTGTGAAAGTGTGGAGATCAACACTGGGTCGAGAATCGCACACAAATTTAAAAAGGACCCAAAAATCATCAAAGATCAAACATCATTAAGTCCCATTAAGTCTTAAAATTCCCATGCAATTCGGCCTTGAACCATGAATTTCAATGGATGTTTTCACTGAGAACTTGATGCCCTAGGTGGATGCAGAGACGATTCAGGACCTAAAGCACTTGACGCAACTCCTGCGTCGAGGCCATCGGGATCTCATGATCTATGGCGGTTTTAATAGGAAAATCATCCATGGCTATATGGGCCATCTAGGCCATCTATACCATGGCTATGTTAAATGAGAGGCTAGAAACTCTGAGAGTTTCTGGGGTTTCACATATGGATTTTAGATATTTACCTCATGGTTTCACATGATTATGATTTTCTATGGGTTTTCTATATGCTATTCTGTGTGGATTCACCGGAACATGAGAATCATCCAGGGAACCGACCTGCGCAACGTGCCTTTTGAATCACACATTTTCACTACTTTAATGTACTGTAGCTCTTTGATGCGTACATATGTATATATTATTTATATTATTATTATTATTATATTATTATTATAAATGATTATATACTATTATTATTATCATCATTATTATATATATATTTATATTTGTATATTTATATATTTATATATTTGTATATTTATATATTTACATATCTATAATATTTATATTTATATGTGATGTTTGTATTGCAGGGGATAACCAGCAGGTGAAATTGCTTGTTGCCAATTTTGAGAAGCAGACGAGCACCCATGTACTTATCATGGCATCACCAGTATCTCACCGCTCCGGAAAGGAATAGGTTTGGAGCGGGCCAGGCCCTTTCATGCAGAAGTCAGACCGTTTGGGTTTGGCTGAAAATAGCTATCCCCAATTCCATTGGCTTATCATCATTTTCCCTATTTAAATTTGGCAATACCCCATTTTCATCCACAGCCTATGTGTATTCCTAGGTCCTAGGGGTCCAAGTGCATCGATTCGGCCCCCAGTCCGCGTTTCGTTGAAGGTGCAGACTCGGAGGAAGTCGGACATTTGATTCTGACGCGAGGCGATACCCATGTCACTGGGATGATGGGTAAACCACTGCCCCAATATTTGCACAGCTTTTTGATGTTGCTTGTTCCGCATATTGTACCCTCTGGTAAACTAACATAACTATGGAAAACCACAATTTTTCATGGGAAAATCCACTATAAATGGTCATTTTCAATAGCTATGTTAAATTACTAGAGGGTATGGTTTTCTTCTGACATTTAAGGTCCAGGGAGCAGTGTGTTCTATGTTACATGTGCACTATATTTATCATATTTGCGATGCATACATAGAAAAATGACATTATATTTTGTTTATACATGATTCTTACCCTCTCGTAATCAAACATGGCAATGGAAAATCCACCATGTACAGTAGTTCATTGATTTTCCCAGCTATAAACCACCAAATTATCGTGGATTTTCCAGCTAGCCACATTTACCGGAGGGTACATCCTATTAGATATTCCCTATTAAAACCTATATTCCCAACAAGTCTCATTTCACCACCCCCATTTTACCATGCTGAAAAGCCCCATGTTCCCCCCTGCCTCGTCTCGACATGTGCAGTCCATTGCCGTTCCGGCGGCCAAGCAGAACAGGTCGCGGCGGCGGAGCGTACTGAGCCCCCTTTTTAGGTGGTAACCCCCAGGGTGATAAGTAGTTTATTAAACCATCATTAAACCATCAATAAACCATCATTAAACCATCATTAAACCATCAATAAACCATCAATAAACCATCAATAACCATCAATAACCATCATTAAACCATCATAAAACCATCAATAACCATCAATAACCATCAATAACCATCATTAAACCATCAATAACCATCAATAACCATCAATAACCATCATTAAACCATCAATAAACCATCAATAACCATCATAAAACCATCATTAAACCATCATAAAACCATCAATAACCATCAATAACCATCATAAACAATAGTGATCTATGCTAATCTATGTGAATCTACTACAGCAACTTAGCTAAGTATAGGGCACCACCTTGTAGATAAGTTGGTTTTTGTCGCTACAAGAACTTAAGTCGGATTTGTGGTGAATCTATTGCTCAAGTTGGGTTATAAAACAGCAAAGATAAATGGGGTTGTTTTGTGGAACTTGAGGAGGTGAGACCATCAAATGATATCCTGTTGCAACATGTTGAAAGCCTCTTCAGGAAAGAGAACCACTCAGCAACAATGAAACAAATCAATGACATGGAGCATTTCCCATCAAAACATGGTCTGTGGTATATTTTCATTTTTTTCCAAGTTGTTTGGAATGATGGTCCCAAATGACAATTGTTCTTGAAATGAAAGCACCACTAATATTTCATTTTGGGGGGCGGGCGGGGGGAGATACCCGTTTTCCCACCTTTGATCTGGAGGAAGCACGTTTGCCGGATGACTTTGGTTTGTTTTGAAAAAACGCGCCTACAAGGCATGCTTTCCTTCTTGTCGCATATATATGAGGGAATGGGTCAAAACATTATTACCATATTTGGGGAATAGACATCCATGAAGCCTATTAACAGACATCCATTAAGCATCACTAACCAGCTTTTGTAAGGTATCATTTGGGTCCCAGGGTTTGACTCATAGCCATAATATGTGAACTAATCCAAGGATGAGTCAAACACGGTCGAACAACAAATTGATTTTGAGCTTACGATGTTAGAGAGATCAATTGATTGTAATGCTGGAAAGAAATGGATATTGGCACCAAAAATCATTGTATTATATATCCAAGAAACACAACTTGTTTAACCGTGGAGTTTCCACCAAAAATGGCGTTTTGCCAGCCCAAAAGTGGAACTGGAAAGACGGTATAGGACAACTATTTTTGGAGGTGAGTTGGCCCTAGACATGCGGCATTGTCAGTGGCTTCTGCCTAATGTCTCAATTTTTGGATGCGTATCCCTGTAAAATTACTGGATTTTTACCTAGCATTTTTGTCAGCCCATTCTGTCCCGATTACATATATATATAGTTATATATACATATTACCATTATTACCCATATTTTGTTGCTTCAATCCCATTTAACACATAAAGATTACTAAGCACCCCACATTATCTTCCCATTTGTTGGTTACATATAATATACACTTCTATCCCATTTCATAGTCCATTTCATATCCCATTTCTTGGTGAAGTCCTCCATGTTGCAACATCTTTTCATTGGATTGGTTGAGTCGAGAAAATCTTCACCGGAAACCCATGGGGTTTTCACCATGTTTGATCTCGGGGTTTCCTGCAACATTTCCCGAATAAATCCAATCCGAAGTGAAGCCTCGATCCGTAGAGGTTCACGACTTGGATGGTTTTTTCTCGAGCATCAACAGCTTGCTGGGCCGCTGGGACAGCTCTGATTTCAGGGGATGGTCCAATGGTATCATATAATCGTTATTCCTATATCCTACATTTAGGATCCATCAATGTTATGGATGTTATCTAATCATTCATATGTATCATCCATGAATATGTTGTGATGATTGGATGATTGGATGATCTGATGCCGAATGGGATGATCATGATTTATCAATGATTACCATGGGATAATCATAAACATCATGGATCACTATGGGATGATCACAAGCCATCAATGTTCTTCAACAAAACGATAATCCATGATAGAATCATATATATTCATATATCATATGAGCACAGCCACCATCATTATATCCATCATTATATCATATTGGGGATGATCATAACCAGTGAGCTGGGACTCCCGTTCGGACCCAGGGAGTTCTTGATTTTTTGGAGCTCTGAATCTGGGGGGGTGGTTATTCGGAGATGGGGTCCTGAAAAACCTCTGAAGCATTGGTTCAAACCCGGCGTTTGGCTGGGACTAGACCAGTCAAAATGGTGATTTCACCTATGATTTGGCAAAGATACCCTCTGGTAAGTTAACATAGCTCATGTTCAATAGGTAAATAATCTATAAATGGGCCATTTTCAATAGCTATGTATAGCTATGTAACAAATTACCAGAGGGTAAACCAAAGATATTTAAAGATTGAGCTTAGCAGCTCAACAAAATGTGGATCCACATGAATTGATGCTGGGATTGGAAATGACAGTCATTATCTCTATAGATTGGTGGTGAACAGTGCAGGAAATCCTTGGGGTGAAAAACTGATCTCTGAACCAAGGGGTGAGATTAGTTATGGTCATGAAAATGATCACAACTATCCACAAAACAAAGAATAACAAAGTACCAAGTGCTCTTGTTTTCCCCATGAAACATCAAGAGTTCTTGGACTTCTTGTTTTCCCCTGTGCCATTGAAGAATTGGAAAGGGTGAAACCCGTCCGATGTTCTCAGCTGGTTGGTCAACAAGAAATCATTCGGAGCACCATCCTGTACTTTCTCATTCCGGGTAAATGGTGATAAATGGCTACAAAATGCGATGGGTTTGTTTGGAAATTTGGGTACCCCCATTCCATCCACTGGTGAATGATCACTAGCAAAAATGCACGCTTTGGGAGTATCCCCTATTTTCAGACACATCGTAGTAGCATCGTCTACAAAATGCGCACCAGTGGTAAAACCCACAGATGGCGTTGGATTATAACACTGGTTCATCTCCCCAACAACCACCAACTGTGGATCCAATCTGGGGTGTTGCAAGCTGGCAATAAACCACATATTTTTAGTCTACTATACAAATCCATACAATTTTGCATGACAAGGATGTATCCAAACATGTTAAGATACATGTAAATACTATCAAATACTATATAATGTACAGCTTGTTTATCATCTGACACAAAATATGATAGACTGTGATACTATATGATATATGTTATTATGTATATATGCAAAAAAATCATATCCACATCAATTTACAACCACCTCTTGTATTCTCTTCTCCTTTTTCTGCCACACACCAGAGGCAAGAGTGCTGGATGTGGCGTGATGCCCCCGCTGGTGCGGGCTCCAGCTCACACCTGGGTTCTCCTTCAGGGAGTTGATTGAATCCCCCTGATAAATTGAGTGATTCACTACTTGACCCACCAGTCTGGGCCCTTTTTTTGCTGCAGAGTGTTTTGGTGAATCTTCATCAATTCACAAGGACAAAGTGGTGACACAGGGTTTTTTGGGCATGGCGTACTCTGGGACAATGGGTGAGTCTGAAACTGGAATATACCCCAAACTTATATGTATGAATATCTATGGCCTCGACTAATAGTTGTGTTTTTGATTTTTTGAAACTGGATTTTGGGATATGTATATCATCTGGGTAAATTATAACGACCTCACTGCGACCTCACTGGAATCATGGTTAGTAAGGGGAATCATCCCCAAATGGCCTCAATTCAGGTTAGTGAAATATTATAATTTACCCAGTCATCTACCTCATTCTCAGACAAAGCCACATCATGGATTGACCACTCAAAAAATCAAAATTTCACATGATTTCACCACGTATCCATATGTTTGACCACAACAACTATATACCAACCAAGTTGGTTGCCAACCAACTAATTATGTATGTATATATATAATATATACAATATATATAATATATATAATATATATATATATATATATAATATATATATATATATGTAATTCTCTATTATATATTTATACTTCTTTATATATCCCATTGTAAATGACTCAACCAATCCCTTTCCCCCTAAGAAAATATAGCGACCCCGCCAGCGCGGAGCCGTCTTGCTGCACCGCTTCTTGGAGATCCTCCACCGGCACAAACTGAAGGCTTCAGAGGCAGCGGCGTGGATGTTCCAGGGCTTGGGTTCACCACAAGATACAGTTAGTTAACCATTATAAATGGTACACCATTTGGTACAAACTTGGCACAGGTATAAATGGATTAACCATTTTTAAGGCACAGGTATAAATGGTTTCCAAAAGGTTAATCAAGTTAATCCCTTATAAATGGCGATAAAATGGTTTTAAATGTTTTAAATGGGGTTATGATTCCATGATATAAACGGGGTTGTGACTGACTTATAACTGGTAAAGGGTCACCAATTGTAGGAATGTAGGATTTGCTCATGGGTTTTACAGTGAGTTTACCACTGAAAACACATCCTCAGGCTGATGGATGTGTTTCACACAGGAAAAACGCGGGAAGATGTGAAGCAAGACCATCCAGATACAGAATTAGTTATTTGTTGTTTAATATCCACATTTTTCTGGGTAAATCTTGATGAAGAGGCGTGGAATGACCATGGTTTACTGGATCCCAACATGATATGATTGAGATGATAGGCCGTTGTAAAACCATTATCACTGCTTAATATCGGGAATACTCTTGAACGAATAATTTGAACACTTTTGAAAAATATTTCAATGGCATGACCTTTTGAGCTATCCGGCTATCCCATTTTGAGACATACCCATATCCCAGACAAGCTTCTGTGGACTATAGCCACACACACACACATAATTAATTGTTTCAGGTAAAAATACAATGGTTTTACTGGACATCCCACAAACAGTTAGACTTTCAGCATGGAATGAACACACCATGAAATCAACTTCAAGTTGAAAAATTGTTGTTGTTGTTGTTGTTGTTCATGTTGTTGTTGTTGTTGTTGTTGTTGTTGGTTGTTGTACTTCACAGGCACCCATCTTGCGACGAACCGATTTTCCCTTAACATCTAAAACCATTCAACTGTTCAATATGTTCAAGTTGGTGGTTGCAAGCACAAATCATCACACATCCATTATCATCAGTTGGTGTGTGGTAACCAGGGCCAGTAGACAAGTATTGATGTATCATGATGTATCAACATATGATAGCTGGATATATCCAGTATAATTAAGTAGGATTGGTCCCGCATATGGGATATAAAAATCAATATATATATATAGAGACACAATATACAGCATGTATGTATGCGTATATGTACTCGTATGTACATTCAAAATGATATAGAATAAACTTATACATGTATCATCATGTATCATTGAATCATATTCACTTTTTTTGAACGCTAATATTCGCTATCGTTGTTTCGTCGTTGCCAGGTGCACCTTCAGGTTGCCACCTCAGCGGCTGCCACGCACGCGGCCACATGGCGATGTTTAATGGGGCTTAATGGGGCGTAATGTGGGTAAGACAATGCCATAAACCACCCATTTGGGAATGGTTTATACCACATATATTTATGGTGATTTGGATATTGAATATTGAATTTGGGGGATGGTTTATTATTGTTTTACTCACATTAATGGAATTTAACCAACAAAAACGGGGATGATACAGTACCCTCTGGTAGCTTAAGAGCTTGCGAACTTGAAAATCACCATTGTAAGATATTGTAAGTAGGTGAATCATCTTTCAAATTGTCTATTTGTCGGCCATTTTCATCCATTTTCCAATGCTAAGAGGGTTGCAAGTTTGAAGCACATGTTGTTTGATGTTGTTTGTTGGTTGGGGGCAACAAAGTGGAAATTTGGAGGGTGGTGGCCTGTTGCATAATGTTGTCGACACGGTGAGCATGGATCGTGAAGAAAGCATCATAGTCACAACTTTGTGAGGCCCGATTCTTGCAGGAGACATCTACTGGGTTTCGGGCTCTTGAACCACCTATGTTCCAAGATGTTGTTTTTTTCCCCTCGAAGTACGCGTTGGCTCATTCTCAGTCTCTTCGTATCTACGTATTGATTCACTGGGCTGTGCGAAAGATTTGCAAAAGACTTCTATGTGACCGGGTGCTTGGCGCAGTGCGAAAGGGACAATCGTAGATGTCCTAGCTAACCATTATGATAACAACTGTCCCGCAAGGGTTGCGCTGTGACCCAACTTGGATTTTCTCCGACTTTGTCAAATGGAATATATTTGAAAGACTTCATTATATATATATATATATACATATGTTTTTTTGTTTTAATACAAAAAACTGAGAACATACATAATCACATCATCTCCTTGGCTCCACTATTTTTCATGGACTGACTTTCCAGGGAACATGATGAAACCACAAACGGGAACCCCACAGATGTTTTTCTTCCGCCAGTTCCTTAGTTCCTTGATCATCCTCCAATGTTGCAGAAGTATCCGAGTGCTGTAAATGATTGCAACCGGTATACCAAAAAGAATTATGTTCGAACGCTAGAAGTTCTCACTTGAAGACACTTGGGGATCGTCATCTCTTCTTGGTTGTGTGGTTCCTTGTTGGGTTCATTAATTTGGCGTTTGCCAAATATAGGGACAAGAAATCGCTGTCCAATTATCCAAGTACTCAATTTGCGCTGAAATACATGGGCGAAGAGTTTCTGGTACCATTTGAATCATTGGGTTAATCCGTTGAGTGGTTCTAGACCTACTATACAGACCTTTCTTCACCCTTCGATGTCCCTTTCCACTGATGGCTTTGCTGGTTGGTTGGTTGGTTGGTTGGTTGGTAATCCAACATGGCTGGAGAAAAATGACCAGCAGTTCGATGATTCTCCCAGCCATCGTTTGTATCTCTTAAACTCCAGTTAAACATTGTTAACATCCATCAAGTTCTATTAAAAATGGCCATTTATAGTGAGTTTTCCCATTAAAAATGGTGATTTTCGATACTTCTTTGTTTGTATCCCCATGATCTCACGATTTTTCCCAGGCAATTCCCCTAATCAAACTGGGCAAAAAAACTCTTCCCGAGGTGTGCTCCCGGCTGGATCCTTTCAGCTATGGAGGGCTCTTTGAGGCCTTGCTGGAGGTGAGGCAGCCGCTTTGCTTATGGAACTACTGTTGAAATCTGTTGAATGGTTCATTTGTTTTTTTCAACATCAAAAAAATGGACGGATTTTTGCACCCTGAAAACCATCACCTGAAATTCGCCCACCGAACGCCCGGTAGCCCATTTCGAAATGGAAGCGCCATGCCTTCAGGTGGCTCCTGACAAGGGCTGAAGCGGCGAGGTGTCGCGCCGGATGGATGGGCTGTCATCGGCTAGCATGTTCAAGCCCTGTTGCTTGATGACAAGTCAAGTAGTTAGGGGGTTATCATGGGTGTTTAATTCATTTCATTTAGTAATTTAGTATAATTTAGTTATATAATGTTATATACTACCCTTTATGCTTCCTCGATGTATTGATGGTAATCCAACTGGGAAATCCCATGACATACTGCAGCCATTGGGGAGCTAAGGGGCTATGGCTATCGTTTTTCCCAATGGGGAGCCAGTTGGAACAATCAGAGTTTGACCGGTTTGACCTTGTGGGGATTGATCATCTTAACGGCACCTGACAATCACATTAGTTGTCTAGCCAGCACTTCGCGAAGTCGGCGCTGACCCGAAGCCCCGCTTCTCGGAGTCGTGTTGACGTCTCCGGTTCCTCTGAATTCACGCGACGGATGACCGGCGCCCATGTTGTTGTTTTGATTTCTCTCAGAAATTGAATATCTTTGTCAGGCAATAGGGGTTTCCCCCAAAACAACATGGGAGGTTTCGATAAATGGGGGTATCCCAAATTTCTTAGTTTATAATGGAAAAGAATGAACATTGTAACATGAAGTGATATTGTAACATCAAAAACCACCAAACACGAATTAACTTCTTGGTGGTCCAATGGTGGCGCAGCCCTATCCCCAGACTCTGACGAGGAAATCAACCACTGAGTATACAACTGAGTGTTTTTCTGCTGTATTTCCATGTTCCAGGTACAGATTGGGATATCTCAATTTCCCTAGGTCCAAGCGGATCTGTTTACAGCAATTACATGTAAATAAGACTGCAATTCCAGAAAAGATGCGCATTACTTTAGCCTCAGGTGTCATCAAACATGGCAGGAACATCTCGGAACTAAAAGGGTATCATGGAAACACCCATCGCACTGAATGGAGGATTTTACAGCAAGCTATGTTTAATGTCCATTTCAATATAGTGCATTTCACTATTTTGCTGGCTTAGTCCTTATGCTTGATGCGTAAATCAACATATTGTTCTTTTTCCATGACCTTCTTCAGATGACTGTCCAACTTCAGACCCTTGAATGGATAAACCTACATGTGCCATGATGCCTGAGCAAATTAAGTCACATTTGGACAGATGGTCGTCAATTCATGAATGGTGATGCATGAAATATCATGTAATTGTGTATAATATATATAATTAAAGATATATATATATATATACATCTGGTTGGTGGTTTCAAACATTTTTTATTTTCTATAATATATGGGATAATCCTTCCCATTGACTAATATTTTTCAAGATGGTTAAAACCACCAACCACATCAAATCTCAAGATATATATATATTATATAATATGAGAATCATTGAGAATCCCAATCTGTGGGATTACCGTACCCATCCATACCCCAAAAAAACAATGTTTTCGTCATCGGCTTCCGGTGATTTGTCGCTCCGTTTCGTTGCTGAAGCCCGCGGTTCCGGGTGGGCTTCGGCCGGCTGCACAGATTGGTGTCATTGGATTTCCCTCGAACAAATGGTTACAGGCTACGTCCTGGATCCATAAATAAATCATGGATTCATCATGGATTTTCGGGCCATGGCTGCCATCCATTTGCCATATATGTTCTCAGTTTTTTCTCGTGAAAATATGAAATCTAACTGGGCCTCCAACATCAGAGTGTTCCTTGTTCCATTGGGCGGAGCTAAACTGTTTGCTGATCTCAGTGACCATAGGTATGTGCTAAAAACTGTGTTTTTACTTGTACTTACCATGGTTGACTGTATGTTCTTAAGTGAGGATAGCTAGAAGTCGGCAACTTTCCAGAGATTTCCTAGCAGAACACGACCAACAACTTCTGCTCAATATATCGACCATCGACCATTGGCTATGGGTTGACACTTGCCCATGGTGCCAAAAATGGAGCGTTGTAACCTTTTAAAGTGGGAGCGTTGTAAAATATTCTAAATGATTCTAAATGTGCCCGCAAAATCATTGGGTAACAATTTGTTGTGCATCAACTGATCTTGGGATGGACCAAGATTTAGGACTGGTCGTTCCGAACGTTGTAATCCGTGCTTTGGCCATCCAGGAATCCGCCCATCCCAACATTTAGCCCATACTTAGCCATTTAAAGCCCATTGATTATAGATTATATATATACACTATACGTGCACGTATATATATATATATTGTTTTATTATGATATAGATATATGATAGATATTTAGATATACTATAAATATATCATAGATATTATATGATAATATATGTATATATCTAGATATAGATGTAGCATATATCTGCCATAAATCATAGAACTCACCGAGTTATTTGCACTGCCCATCGGGCCGCCTAGAGCGGGCCCTCGGGACCAGAGCGTCCAGACCTTGCGCCGAATGGCTGCGAAAAGAAATTCAGAGCCATCTTACAATGTGGGGCCCCATAGTTCGCTAAGCATAGCTAAGTTGGTGAACATAACTTCAATAACTGTGGTTTATTGTAGATATATCTATAGTTAATGGGTTTATAAAGCAATTTATAACTAGGGGGCCCCACATTGTATGATTCTGTTATTGGATATATTGGATAATGATAAATCATATTCTATTCTCGGATGATTCTGTTATTCTGTTATCATTTATTAAAATTGGATATGATATATAATATATTCGATAATATACCCTTCAGTAAATTAACATAGACCCTGGCAGACATGGGTTGAAAGACTAGATTCCACTAAGAATTGGGTGTTTTCAGGGTCTATGTTAATTTACCAGAGGGTATTGGATTAAAAAACAAACACAAATAACATGGATAAAGAATATTATATGTTCTGAACATTGGACTTATTGGATAATGATAATTTGGTTTAGTTATGTTATTGGATCCGTACATGGATTAAACAGATAATATTCCAAAAGAATAAGCAATGCTATGGGATGTTTTAGTTCAGGATAGACATGGGTTAAAAACATAATAATCCAAAATAATTTTTTGAGAAAGGATGATATGTTTTTATTGGATTTACTATCATTATGTTTTTTGATTTTATTGGATTTGATTGGATGATATTGGATCTAGTCATCCACGGTTGATCATTAGGTCTATAGAGGGTTCCGATCCGATACAGTTTTTCTTTTAGTTTTTTGATTTTAGAGTCATTAGCGAATGGGCTTGTAATATATATATATATATAATATATATATATATATATACATATGCATGGTTGAATTAAAGCGACCTCACTGTGACGTAACTGGAATGATGGTTAGTAGGGTAACTATCCCAAGATTATTTTAATTCAGATTGGTGAATTCTTATAATTTACCCAGATCCATGGGAATTCTACACGCTGCTATGGAAAATTTACCAAAATTTACCTATGAATCATGGTGATTTTCGATGATTTTCTTGTATATTCGTATTAGATCGAATTAGCATTGGACACCCACAGTATCAGAGCCAAACATGGGGATGCGAATCAATGAATGAGGATTTGTTGCAATATCAATGGCGGGTGGCAACCAACACGGGTTTTGAAGACTTGAAACGCCCTGGAAGATGAAGATGATGAAGCCACAGGCTGTTAACGGCTTTTCCATTTCAGGTTGGTGAAGATGGATCGGGTTTGTGAAGGGAACGCTGACTGGTGGTTTCTAACAGTCTTTTCCATTCCTATCTCGAGCCCTAAGTTCTTACCCCGAGTTCTTGTGGCTGAATCCAATTATTCAACAAGATTTCCAGTGGCTTCGGTCCAAAATTTGGATCCAAAAATTTGGATCCAAAATTTGGATCCAACGGTAGACTGTAGAAATTTATGGATTTTTGATTTCTGACCGCTGGAGGATTCCTCTGCTTGTTTTCGCCATTTTAGGTGGATCTGCTTGAGCATTGTTGGATAAATCCAGGTCCATTCATTGGTGAACCCTGCATTTTGATGGATAGATTGAGTTAAAGTCCCATAATCAAATAGACATAAAAAAGAGACACACACTCAATCAAGTCCAAGTAGCCAATATAGTTCATGGTCATTAAAGGATATAATATATATATATATATATCAATATCATCAGAATATTCCCATGCACCCTATGTTAACTCATGTGTTGCTTTTTCAGTGAATATGACCATTAAAAAAGTCCATGACACCATCGCAGGTGGACCCTTCTGCAGATGCCCTGGTGAGGTGGGTTTCCAGACAACTTGTCGTTTTGTGATCATTATATTATCATTATATGATCTTGAATTCTCATGATATTATGATTGATGGTAAGTACTGTAATGGTTTGTAAATTTCATAGATTTCATGATTTATGATCATTATATGATATATATATATATGGATTTGGTTTGTAAATTATTCCATTTGGGATTCGGAAAATAAACATTGACTTCGATAATTATTATCAATGTTTTATGATCTTTATGATATTTTTGTTGGCGAAACAAACTGTGTTTTCATTTTTTCTGGGAGTTCTAATTTATCCGAAGTGAAGTTTTCTTTGTTTGTTTGTTTGTTTGTCTGTTTGTCTGTTTGTCTGTTTGTCTGTTTGTTTGTTTGTTTGTGTGTCTGTCTGTCTGTCTGTCTGTCTGTCTGTCTGTCTGTCTGTCTGTTTGTTTGTTTGTTTGTTTGTTATGTGTTTTTGTAGAACGTATACTGTAGCTGAAGAGACCCCATTAAACCCCAATTGGGTATTGTTTACACTTGCAAAGGAAATGGTGTTATGTCAGTAGTTGCTTTTGAGATAGCAATAGACCATAGTGATGTTTTTCACTTTATGTTTTTGAAACCACAAGTTAGTGAAGACGCTGTTGGTGGCTATGCCTCAAGTTAGGGTTTTTCAACCCCCATTTGTGGCAGCGCCAAAGACATTGTTCTTGGGATGATGAAGCCTCTATTTGCGGTTGATGAACCCTGTATTTGGGGATGATGATATATCTGGGCAAATTATAACGACCTCACTGCGACCTCACTGGAATAATGGTTAGTGAGGGGAATTATCCCAATATGGTCTTATTTCAGGTTAGTGAATTATTTTAATTTGCCCATATATATACATATATATATATATCAGTTTGCCACAATTCGATAGTTCCTAACCTCCCTCCAACTAATAGTTCAACCTTGCCATGAGTTGGGTGTTGGGATCTACGGTATGTTAGCTGGGAGCATGGTAAGGAAATTGAACATAATATATAATAATTTATCTATTTGTAGAGATATGGTGGAACATATTATTCAATTTGTACTTAACACCACAAATGGGCGAACCTGATGAACAAAACCAAAGAGGTGGAACATGGCTGAAACATATACTTATAATGTCATATCTATATAGTATTCAGTTCTATAGATATTGGTTGAACAAAAGAGCACCAGACCAAAGATTTCAGTCAAGCAATTTATAGATATGCTCGGAAAATCCCCGTGTTTGCTGGCTATATCATGCTATACCCCCTTAGTTTCTGTAGGTTCTACCAAAGGGTTCCACATATTATTCTTTGATAAGACTATCAGACCCAAATGGAGGGTAGTTCACCGCTATCAGAAAAAGTGATGTGTTGAACGCCCTAAAAAGGGGACCCCAGTTGGAGCTGTTCCTGCTAAAGGTTGAGAAATCAAAGATCATCCTTAGTAGCTAAAGGATGTCTATCCTGAAATGATGGGTTTATGACCGTCAAATCATGTAGAATTCTATAATTTATAATTTATATCCTTAAACCAATAACAAGGTTCATGTTTTGAAGCTCTCTGCGAAGAAAAAAAGATTCCGAAGAGAGTTTTCTCGAAACGGAGGATCCTCACAACCATGGGTTTCACTACCACCATTGTTTAATTTTGGATGATTTAGGGGTCTATTTGGAAAACCCCCCAAGGCATAAAATGTGGGGTATTTTTGGGGGTACCCTCAAGTCTGATCCAGACCCGCATGGAATTTTCTTCAACAAACATAAGGTCATCGGAATGGGAACGTCCAGCTATAGCAATGTACCAGTTAGTCGGTTTCCAGCACCAAGGTTTTGACCTTTTTGGATGGAGAGTGAAAGGGACGGTGGTAATCCCAGGTAATCCCAATATGTTGGTGTTGTGAATATCGCCAATAGATTTGCCAATATATTGTTTCGCTGGCAATTCACGCGCCAGGGAAGGGCAAACATCCTCACAAATCCACTGGAATCTGAAAAGACTGGGAACTATTGGAACACGAAATAGATTGGGATGCCGTGCTGTTGACAGCGCAAGACCCCAAAAGCAGTTTAACTCTCTTCAAGTCAATGATGAGGTAGGCTCATGAGGGTATTGTCAATTTCTGCCTTTTTGCAACGACGACCAAATGTCCGACGTCCGCAGCAGTGTTGCAACCGTCAGGGGTTGCGGTTGTATCATTACTAGCTCTTAAGAATCTTGAGAGTAGAACATGTCGGTCCTGGAGTCAGCAGATATTCCCGGCAGCAAATTTCCTGAACTGGGGGAAGTGAACCCATTTTCATGGTTTCCTTGGAGTTTGTCCTTCAGAGGGGGGACCTCTGAATCACTCGAAAAAGTTAAACTTAAGACTTAAGATTTCAGTGGTTTTTGCATCAGATTCAGGGGTACCCTCGCCGGGGGATTCTTCTCGGCAATACATCTATACCTTATACAAATATGTATATATTTTATGTATCAATATGTAAATATGTATATATTTTTGTAGGCATCAATCTGTTCAAATACCAAAAACAACAAGTTGACGAATCTAGCTGAAGATCGTGAAACATCAAGTTATATCAAGCTATATCTTAACTTATATCAACATCAAACATCCAGGGTCTCCCTTTAAATCTTCATATCCCTATGATATCCCCATTGAATCCCCAGTCTCCCAGGGTAAGTGGTAAGACCCTGGGTCGACCCTCATTCGCGCAGGGAGGTGATGACGCAGGAGGAAACCACAGGGAAGGCCTGGAAGTCGGGACAGGAATCTTTGGGTGCGTTTAACTGTTATAATGTGGCTAAAACAATGCCATAAACCATCCCCCAAATCACCATAAATAGGCTGGGATAATATTATAAAGCATTCCCAAATGGGTGGTCCATTATTGTTCTATACCCACATTATACTCTAGGGGTTTCCATAGCCATGGGGGTACTCCTATAAAAATAGCTGGATGGCTTATTCATGTTTATTTCATCGAAAATCCGAAAATCAAATGGATGATTTAGGGGTACCCCGCTTTTTAGGAAACCTCCATATAATGGTACGGTATAATGTTCGTAGCATAAAATACGATTATTATGCATTGTATTAGATATAAATACTTGTATAGATATATACATATATTATAATATCAAATGTACATCGTATTACTATATATATACATACAGGAACATATTGTATGTACATTATACATCAATTATCTTATACATGTTATCATATATATTTGCATGTGACAGAAGCCAATTTACATATATAATTATACACCGTTTAAACAACAACATTATATGCTTATACTTTGTGCTCGATATTATATATTTGATTTTTAAACATGTGTTTAGTCATTTCAAACTATAGTATTTTGTATATATTATATAACTCAGCCCTGGATCAATATACCCTGGTTCGTTCTTGGCCAATTCCCAGTTCTGGGATTTTGCTCCTATTTGAGCCCAGTTCCTCCGGTGGTTGTGGTGGTATTGGTGGTAGTGTTGGTAGTGGTAGTAGTGGTGGTAGTGGTGGCGGCCTTGTTATGGCCCATACTAATAGATTTGCAAACTGTTAACCTCAACCATGTAGCAGAACAGAACCTCTGCTACACTTGATTGAAAGTGCGAGACCAACTACATATTTCTTTCCCTTTCCAACTTTCATGTTGAATCTGGTTCCCAAATAGATGAATTTTACAGCTTCCAGAAGTATCGAATCTTGAAATCCCAAACAACATATGGATAATATATATATATATATATAATCAATCATCTAGATAATGTCATATTTATCATGTATTATCATGTATTATCATATTCCCAAAATATCTCTCCCAAAGTCACTGTGAAAAATCCCCTTGGAGACAACCGATAGCATCCTAGAATTGGTTGCACGGAAAATTATCTGGTGGTACAAAGTGGCGCCACCAGTGAAATGTTTGTTGGTTTATACTAACCCCAACTAACTAGTTCGATATATCTACCATCAACCCATCAGTTATAGATATAAACATGTATATATATAAACCAACTTATATAGCTCACTAATTATGGAACCCCATGTTATTGTACTTTAATTTGCACCAAGTTCGCTGTGACGAGCTATCAGGGATCACCTTCCAAAACATCCCATGGCTTTTCCCAGGCCGTACCGAAGACGCCCCCAAAGGCCGTCGAAGACGGAGCCAAGACACCAATGAAACAGGGGATATGTATCACTACAGTAGCTAACCATTGACCATTGATGTTAATAGTCTTGGCTATTTCAAACTATCAATAGTCATGTTAATAGTTTTGGTTATTTCAAACGTAGTAATTATCACTAGTTGATAGTTTCTAACCAATGACATTAACTAAACATTGACCATTGATGAGCATTGGTTTATATGGGGTTCAATGTTTCCCTGTCAAATGGGTCCGTTAATGTCTCTTGGTTGAACAAACACATGACAATATCGTACTGGTTGCAAGGGGTTAATCATGGAAAGCCTGGATAGCCCATTATATTGGGGGGTTCCTAAGTCATGCGCAAGTTTTCAAGCTAACTTAAATGTTAACTTGTCATCTTTGATAGGGTTTAACCAACGGTGAACGAGGGTACTGCACTCGAATTTTCAGAAACCCCGAATTACCCATATGGCATATACTATTAGACTGTTAAACTATCCATTGGTCTAGTAGTCCATTGAATGATATGAGGATATTTATGATAGCCTCTTTCCCTACTATGAAACACCCTACAAACGAACCTCCGGTGAACTTGCACTGCCCACCTTTGGAACGCCGCCGTCTGGATCTGGGGTCTGGAGAGTTTCTAAGGATCGTCAGGTACATGTTTTGACTGCGTTGACCCATAATAGTGATTTGAAATCTTTTTCTATAGAACACAATATCGAAAAACATCGACTATGACTATAATCTACATTATCTATGGATCGATGCCCGTTTTTGGGCTATGTGCCCACTATCGTTGGTTGCATCCCTTTTTTCTGGCTGCTGAATCCAGTGAAATCCCAATTTCTAGATCCAAAATTTCATCCCAATTTTTGTTGGTTACCCTCTGTTTATGACTAACATAGCCATGGAAAGATCCACCATTTTTAATAGGTAAACCATCTATTTCAATGGGCCATGGCTTCCATGGCTATGTTAAATAACCAGAGGGTAACTCCCAATTGGTCCAATTCTGTTGTGCATGAACGATATTCGAGTCTGGTTTTTCTGAATTGTCCCACAGTAGGTGGTGCAGCCTCCGGTCGGGGTGCCTATTTTTTTTCCGAGTTTGGGAGGAATTCCTTCCCCCTAAGATTAGATCCAATATATTAAGTAATACAAGGTCTTTGGAATAATAATTCCCATATATTAATAATGGGTATTCCCTCAGCCTTGTCTCCCTTCATGATCGCTGCCTGAAAACCAGTTGATTGGGGATTTGATCGGATCTATGTAGATTTATGATTAACATATTCCTCCTAATTTCAAAACATATTGGATCTATTCAAATCTATTAATCTCGGAGAACGGATATTACCACAGCCTCCTGGAACCTAGGCGCGTTGACCATGTGTTGACCATGTGTTGACCAAAATGACCCTGATGAATGAGTGAACATAAAGCGGATACCCACATTTTTGGTCAGAACCACGTTTCTCGATGAATTGATGAGGATCCAAATAATTGATCAGATTTTTCCTGCAGAAAAGGATGATTGAAGAGAGCTCTAAGAGAACATTTGAGCCCCAACATGGTATGTCCCTGTCCCAGTTGTGCCATGGCCAAAATGGTTTAAGTAGTAGGGCCGATTGGGAACCCAAAGCAGAGAGATGCTTACAATTTTCAGCAGTCATGATCAAATTGCATCACTTTTCACTAGTCGTTCAAAGACCTACGGTGAATGGAAAACATCCTGCATCACCAAAAGGATGGTTGAAACCCCAAAAATAATGGCATTTTGCCATATTTTGCCCACCTATCAACTGGTGCAGGATTTCGCGACCATTCACAGTAGTCGTTTATTTACCACAACTACTCAAAACAGTAGTGAGTTTCTCGTTTCAAAGACGCTTAAAACAAGCAAAAACCCATCCCTTAAACTTGGAGGAGTTGGGTTCCCTAATGGCTTCACCACACAAAAATGGTAACCATAGCACCTATAAAAATGGTGACTGGGGGATGGTTTATGATTGTTTTACCCATATATGTAATCATTATATATGGGAATCGTTCTAAAACCCATGCAAGACTTTTAGTATCCAAGTGACATCTGCAGATATGCACACGAAAACATGATAACACTTCCCTGTCCCGATTCTGCTGGGGCGCGAAAGGTTCGCGACAGCGCGGGGAAAGGGCAGTTTTGACGAACTATAACTTTGAACAAACCCCATATATTTAATTATGCGTCTACCACTAGTACTGATAGACTTTCGTAAGTATTGTTAGAAGTTTGCAATGGTCACAGGTCGAAAATGGTCGTTGCATCCCCACATCATTGGTTGCAGTTCGAAACCACTTCGATTTTTCTTTGCCAACGGCCAATTTGTTCACATATGATCATACGAGTTTGGTAAAACACAACATACCCCCTTACAGGAAAACCCTGGTTTAGTATGCTTTAAGTCATGTTAGTACGGGGTCCTGAAGAGATTACACATATATATATATATATATACCCATATATATTATATATCTATATCAACCTTCCCCGGCTACATTCCCCCTAAAATCCCATTATCTTGATCCACCCTGGAGACGTCAAATCTCATCAAGTCTCCATAGTTGGGACTTCTTAGAGATGGTCCCCAATACCCCGAAAAAACAATCCCTGGAATGTGGTACACCGATGTATAAAGCTAACAATAAACATCCATCAACCATCCCCAAAATCACTATTTTTATATATTTTTATGGTATAAATAGACGTACCATCCCCAAATGGTGGAAACCCAGGTCCAGCCGCGAAGAAACCATCCGTCAGGTCCAGCCAGCCGCCAAGCCCCGGCCGCCAACGGAGCCGCCGTCGGCCTGCCCAATCTTTGGAGAATGACCTGGTTGTAAGTGGGATAAGTAGGGTTAATTGCGGTTAATCCACGTATAACTTAGAAAAAGGATATAGCTTATAACCATTTATAACCTACTTACTAAGTGGGATGAACCAGGAAGTAGATTTATGGTTCGATTTGTGGTTGGATTGCGGACTTTAAGTGGTTCGATGGATATATTTTGTTTATGCTTCGATTTATGGATAGATTTGTGGGTTTTTATGGGCTGATATTGCTTGTCTGATCTTGTTCACGGCTTTGCATCATGGCCATTTGGTGTTGACGCATACTTCGACCAAATCTCGAACCCCGCCCGGTTTTTCACGCAACCATGGACATAAGCCGGCCATGTATCAAGTGCCACTTTAAGGGGTGAAAAATTGGTTCTACCTTTGGTAAGCATAAAAAACTATTGAAAACCCCCGAGGGTAGATGTTTGTTTTTTTTTTGCATGCTTTTTGAACCAGAACCACAGGCTCCTGTACAACTTCTATGTGAACCAACCTAGTGAAATTGGGGATGATTCAGGAAAACCAGGCCCGTCTGAAAGGGCAATTTTTGCTTGAAGGATGGATTGTTTGTCCCGGTTTCTCATGGCAAGTTGTCTGGAATTAGTAGCTTGTGGTTTTGTCAAGTGGTTCAGATATGTTGTGATGTTGAACAAGTGCATAGCCAGTAAATCCGTCCAGATTGTTGCCTTTGCAGACACCAAATTGCCAAACAGCCATTGTATTTTTTCACAAACAAAGTGTCGATCCTTGGACGATGCATATCAGTCTTCGGCAACAAAAATCAATCGGTTCCTGTAATTTCAACTTTTAATCAGGGACACGGTTACATAGGGACCTCATATTCCCATGCCGCTCAATCAAAGGGATACCCCGAAAGCACAACCAGGTACATCATGAAAGATGACACCAAATCTGTAGATAAAATTGCTGCTTTGTGGCTGGCGTCAAATTCAAACGCTTGTGTTTGGCGCAATGACATGGTTGGGCTGCGATGATGCAGTCACTGACGGTCAGAAACACCTGTTCTCCAGTATGCTTTGCAGCTACAATCCAAAGAATACGGTAGCCAGTAGCTCAAATTAGCTCAAATTCAATCGCAAAATTGGATGCCTGAACACTCGGTGGACATGATCCCAAATCATCCAGAAATCATCCAAACATCGATCTCTGGGTCGGAACGTCCAAGATCCAAGGCCGGCCAAGAGTCCCACTCCACCACCACCGCCGGCAGCTGGGCAAAAATTTGCTCAGTTTTCTGGAGGCGATTTGTGAGTCTCAAAATATTGGGACAGCATTCTCCTTTTGAAAGATATCCCGGCTGGGGAAACCGTTTTCAATACTTGTGGAGCAGACGTTGGTTTGGAAGGGATTCTTCAGAATTCTTCATTTCAAGATTTCAGGCAGGTATCTTGAGAGCCATTGTGAGCCTTTACGGGACTGCTCAGCCAAGTTGCATGGTCAGCAGGGACAGCACGAAAATGAATGATAAAGTGAACCTCAAAAATTGATGCTACTTTGCAAAATGGATGGGGTTCATACCAGGTCAGTTGGTTTCGGATTGGACCAGTCGCAACGGCCCACTTGCTCTCTCTTTTCTCTCTGCAGACTTTATGTAATTATGATTAATTACGTTTATCTTAAAATGTTGGTTTGAGCAGACCTGATATTTTGTGAATATCGGATGTGGTTCATGTTGATACCAAGTTCTCCTTTCACATGGCACGCTGAGGAACCAAAGACGGTTTTTGTGCCGCCCCCCAAGCCAGTGATGCCAAAGCAATTGCTGCAGCCCCCACCACCCCCACCAGGCGCTGCCACACCCCAGCCACCCACACGGCCTCCCCCCAAGGCCCAACCAGGACAGTCGCCAGCAACAGTGCCAGCCAAAGCGCAACCAGGCAAGCCACCAGCTGCACAAGCAGCTCAACCACCAAAGAACCCACCACCGGCTCAGCCGGCTCAGCCACCAAAACCAAACGCACCAGCACATCCTCCAAAGCAACAACCAGCCAAAGCACCCGTTCCGCCGAAGCACCAACCGACCAAGAACCAGCCGCCCAAGCACCAACCGCCCAAGCAGCCACCAAATCATCAGCCACCAAATCATCAGCCCCCAAAGCACCAACCACCAAAGCACCAACCACCAAAGCACCAACCACCAAAGAGCCAACCCCCCAAGCAACCTCCAGCTCAGCCAGCTCAGCCAGCTCAGCCGGCTCAGCCAGCTCAGCCAGCTCAGCCGGCTCAGCCGGCTCAGTCTGCCCAGCCAGGCAAAAATGTGCCCAAAACAGTGCCAGCCAAAACTGTGGCTGCCAAGGCCCGCCCCGGCGATGCTCCGGTGCCACCTTCTGGTCCCCCACCAGCGGCTTGGCCCCCAGCGCAGCCCAAGGAGGCACCGAAGGCCCCAAAAACGCCGGGGCCCAAGGCCAAGGATGCACACCACAGCCCCCCCGGCAAGGCCGGCAAGGCTGTGCCCGTGGGATCCGTGGCCAATGTGGCGAAACGAGAGAAGAGCAGAAGTCGAAGCAGAGAGAGGTGCTGCGGGTGGTGATGGGATTAGCCTCAAACATTTGAATGTTTGATGTACATTCAAATTTTGTAATTCTTAATCAAGTTGTTTCCCCAGCATGACTCAGAACTGTAGTGGGTACTGACTTAAGCATCCTCTTGGAGCATCAGGGATTGGTCGTTTCGAAGTCGCAGATGTTCCAGGTGAAGTTTGAGTACTCCTGCGAGTTGTGTTGTGGATGTTCATGATTGAATTTTCATGTTTGTTTGTCCCAGGTCCCAGTAATATAGAACATTATAGAACTATGGGAGTTTCCAGTTTCTCAAAAGGACAAATTCCTGTTTTGATAATATTTGACTTGTCTATCTTTCTGCACAGAAAATCTGGTATTGTGCGCATGGTTCAAGTGCAACCAGTACTACAGCACCGGTGCAACAGCCAAAAGCGGGTTGGAACGAGGCGGGCGCTGGGACGAGGTGACAAAGGGTGATTTTTTGGACCCGGTGGACCCGGTGGACCCGGATCAGTCTCCCATGGTCTCCCATGGTCTCTTAATCCACAGATCTCGCCATGGCTCCCATGGTCCAAATTGAGGGTCCCTAAAAACAGCTAAACCTTGGCGAGATCTGCTGACATGGCTGTTGGAATCCACATAGACACATGCATTTTTCTATGTGTTTTTGAGGGATACGATATATATATAGTTATATAGATAGCTGAACTCTACTGTGTACATACACGCATTTTTGAAGGATATCTAAAATTAGGCCATGTGTAAACAATATTATTTGATTGGATAATAACGTCGACATTTCTTAGATTTTTATTGTCTTCGTACTTGTTGTAGTAGTTGTAGTAGTTGTAGTCGTTGTAGTAGTTGTAGTAGTTGTGGTAGTTGTAGTGTATTTGTAGTGTATTGGTATAGTGTATTGGTATAGTGTAGTTGTAGTGTAGTTGAAGTGTAGTTGTAGTGTAGTTGTAGTGTAGTTGTAGTGTAGTTGTAGTGTAGTTGTAGTGTAGTGTAGTTGCAGTTGTCTATCTATCTGTCTATTTATCTGTTTATCTATCTGTCTATCTATCTCTGTGTCTTTCTATCTATCCCTCTGTCTATCTATCTCTTTGTCTATCTACCTATCTGTGCACCTGCAAGCTTGAAAACGAAGCTATTCTGCGAGACTTTCGAAGTCGACAACATCAAAAACGAAGCAAGTCTGCGAGACTTCCTCAATTTTGGAACTTGACAACGTCAAAAACAAAGCAAATCTACGATACTTCCTCAATTTTCTAAGTTGACAGACAACATCAAAAACGAAGTAATTCGGGGAAACTTCCTTCAAAAATGGAAAGCTGAGTGACAAGCTGACGGCCTCGTGCCAATGTGTTTTGCGATTTTTCCATCCCATGTCTCTAAAGTACTGCGCCTGCCACGGAACAAGTGAGGCCAGGTCATGCGACACACGAACGCACATCCTAGCCTCAAAAAGTGCTCCAGACATAGTGTGTTTTTAGCATTTCGACTTTCAAATGTGCGTCGCGCCACAACGCCGTGCACTTTTTCGACATCTCAACTTCCAAAAGTGCTCCGAGCATGGTGTGCTTTGCACATTTTCACTTCGAAACGTGCTTCGCGCCACAGCAGCGTGCACTTTTTCATCATGTAAACTTCTACAAGTTGTCTGAGACCGTCAGTTTTTTACACGTTTGACTTCCAAATGTGCTTCGCACCACAACGGCGTGCACTTTTTCAACATCTCAACTGCCAAAAGTGCTCCGGACGTGAGGTGCTTCTAGCTTGTTCACTTCCAAATGTGGTCCGCGCCACAATGGCGTGCAATTTTCATCTCTCATCCCGCCAGATGGCTCGGCACCCGCCGCTTTAGAGAGCCTACTTTTCGACCCTCCGGAGCCACAAATCATTGGAACAAAAACACGGCGTTTCACGACTTTTCTACCTTTTCCCGCACCTACATCTTCTTTCTTCTGAGACTTTCTCTTCTCTGATCTTCTTTCTTCTTCTTTTCTCTTCTCTGGCTCTCCCCACCTCTGCTTTTCCATCTGTCCATATCGTCGGAAGTTTGACTTTAAACTTCCTTCGATCATATTATATCATTTCTGTAGTAACACGCCATATAATGCCATTTAATATGTATGATTATGCATGTTATGTATGTAATGTATGTATGTATGTATGTATGTATGTATGTATGTATGTGTGTTTGTATGTATGTATGTATGTATGCATGTATGTATGTATGTATGTAATGTAATGTAATGTAATTTAATGTAATGTAATGTAATGTAATGTATGTATGTAATGTTATGTATGTATGTAATGTTATGTATGTATGTAATGTTATGTATGTATGTAATGTTATGTATGTATGTAATGTTATG
>Ga0126342_10003241_pt1 | contig 26694 bp, 27 predicted proteins | sample Cyp1metagenome_FD_92528 | JGI IMG/M metagenome (GOLD analysis project Ga0126342, IMG submission 92528) | Coral microbial communities from Lord Howe Island, Old Settlement Bay, Australia - Cyphastrea 1 metagenome | ecosystem: Host-associated > Invertebrates > Cnidaria > Coral ...
GGAGATTGGAATAGTTTCGGGCTTGAGCTTTGGCCAGATTGAGGTACGACCTGCGCCGATGGTGGACTTAAGATCTTACACCTCACCTCTAGAGGAGGCGATTTCACTTGAGGGCTTTGGGCCGATGCATGTAAATTCGTGGCTCCTGGCGTATTTGCCGCGGGCCTTAAATGACAGCAGGTTCTCAACAGATTCGTCTTTTCCTTTAAAACCGTTTTTTTCTTCAAATTTTTGGAGACAGCAAAATGTGGAGTCAGTTATATACCCTACTATGGTTTTGATGTCAGCATTGGGTGATACGGGGTGTCCAGATGAAGAATTCCAGAAGTAGTGTGGTAGATGATCCGGGTGGATAGATGGCCCTTGAGGACATCATAGGACCATAGGATCATCTCCATTGGGTAAAAAAGTGGATGGTAACATCAATATCCATTTCTTGCGTGATTTCAAAGGGTTGCCCCCTCAGTTTTGGTGATTCTCATCCGCCATTCCGGTGTGTAAGCCCTGTCTTTTGGTGGTTATATGAGCGCCTTCTTTGTTGGTTCAGCCCTTATGTTTTGTGGTTCTACTGTACGTAGTTATACCCTAAATTCCCAGTGCCGATACCCCTGCAGTATCCTTTTCCCGCTTTCAAGTTTTCAACCAGTGGGACGGAGGTGCCAATGTATCGCAGCTCGACTCAGAGTTCAGAAATTTCCTCTGAGGCAGTCACACCCTGGGCTTGGCGGGAGACCCACTCATGTACCTGAGTATTTTTCTAGATTAATTGCCTCCAGATCATTTCAGTTTTTGGCCGGAAGTGCTGCAGCTGCACCCTCTGGCACAAATGCGGCAGGGGCCATCACCGTGTGGTTTGCTCGTTCGCGGGTTTCACCTTTGACAGCCCCGCCTGTTATTTAACACATCTTCCAACCAAATGTCTGACGAGTCTGTTCCAGTGTTTCACGGTTAGCGTTTGAGCAGTGGAGATCCTGGCAACTGACATTGAAAGCTGCAATTGAAATCTGCTCAAATCTATTGACATCAATTTGCCATGAGCACGAATTTGGTGTTTGATGCCACAAGTCACAGAATAACCAAATTAATTGCTGTACTTCATCTGACCCAAATTATTTAATAAACAGTCTCAAAAAAAAATCGCGACTTGCAACAGGCAGGCCATGCGGCAGGCCGCATCTACCCATCTTGGGAGCAGGAGCAGAGTGGAGCAACTTGCCAGCAAGAGAATAGCTACCGATCTCAATTTTCATATACGGATATGTACGGACATATACATATATATATATACACACACCAGGTTCCCCCATTGATACCTAAATTTCTGCGCGGGAAGAACGTACGCAAAATAGGTCCGAATTGGGGGTTTGGGTCCATGCCAGCAAAATCAGGACGTTTTTGAAAAAACGTTCGTGGCAAATCGGGTTGTCTTGTTCACTTAGGTAAATTAGGGGTCCTCCATCCCAACATCTTATCACCAGTAAGATGAACAGCCATTTACAAAGTCTGAGGTGTTTTGGGGCTTGAACCAACAATATTTCGGAAATTCGGAGGACCAAATTCAAAAAAAAGACGGTTTTCGGAATTATGTTCGGACCCCATTTCGTAAACTTATCTTTTTTAAATTTGTGTTCGTTTGCGCAATTTTGTGCATATTTGCGCGCATTTTTGTGCGCGTTTTGCAATTTCCCAGCTGGCAAGGTACACGCCGCGATCAAAAAAAGTAGGAACAAATTAACGGACCGGATAACCCCACAAGTCAACTTCTTCCAATAATCAGAAAAAGTGGTTGAAGCGGCACGGAGAAAGAAGAAAGGACAAAGGAGATGCTGGAGGAACGAACATTTTAAACGTTGTATGTGAAGAGTTGTGTGTGACAAAGATGTGTCTGAAAGATTGTGTGTTTGACGCAGTTGTGTGTGACAAAGTTGTGTGTGTGACAAAGTTGTGTGTGAAAGGTTGTGTGTGAAAGAGTTGTGTATGACAAAGCTGTTTGTGACAAAGCTGTGTGTGAAAGATTGTGTGTGTGTGTGACAAAGTTGTGTGTGAAAGATTGTCTGTGACAAAGTTGTATAAAGTTGTGTGTGAAAGAGTTGTGTGTGTGACAAAGTTGTGTATGACAAACTTGTCCGTGACAAAGTTGTGTGTGAAAGAGTTGTGTGACAAAGTTGTGTGTGACAAAGTTGTGTGTGAAAGATGGTGTGTGACAAAGTTGTGTGTGAAAGATTGTCTGTGACAAAGATGTATAAAGTTGTGTGTGAAAGAGTTGTGTGTGAAAGAGTTGCGTGTGACAAAGTTGTGTGTGACAAAGTTGTGTGTGACAAAGATGTGTGTGAGAGAGACAGAGAGAGATGTGAAAGATTGTGCGTGACAAAGTTGCGTGTGACAAAGTGGTATTTGAGAGAGATGGATTCACTTGCAGCTTGGATGTCACCAAGTGCCACGCCTGCCACGCCAAACGAAGGTCGATGTCGCCAAGTGCCACGCTTGCCACGCAAAGTGCAGGTGAATGTCGCCAAGTGCCACGCCTGCCACGCAAAGTGCAGGTGGATGTCGCCAAGTGCCAGGCCTGCCACACAAAGTGCCGCGAGACCCAGCACAGTGGCATAAGTGCCACCTGCCACGCAAAACGTAGGTGGGCGTCGCGAAGTGCCACGCACGCCTGCCACGCAAAGTGCAGGTGGATGTCGTGCCACGCCTGCCACGTAAAGTGCACATAAATATCGCCAAGTGCCACGCCTGCCGTGCAAAATGCTGCGGTGCCCCGGGCGAGCAGCGGGCCCCAAGCGCACCACCAGACCCAGCCCAGTGCCACAAGTGCCACGCCTGCCACGCAAAGTGCAGGTGGACCCAGCCCATACGTGTCACGCTTGCCACGCAAAACGTAGGCGCCACGCCTGCCACGCAAAGCGCGCCACCAGACCCAGCCCAGTGCCATAAGTGCCACGCCGGCCACGCAGAACGAAGGTCGATGGTGTGTGACAAAGTTGTGTGTGAAAGATTGTCTGTGACAATGTTGTGTGTGACAAAGTTGTGTGTGAAAGAGAGTGTGGTCACACAGTTGTGTGTGAAAGATGGTGTGTGACAAAGTTGTGTGTGAAAGACCGTCTGTGACAAAGTTGTATAAATTTGTGTGTGAAAGAGTTATGTGTGAAAGAGTTGTGTGTGACAAAGTTGTGTGTGAAAGATGGTGTGTGTGTGTGACAAAGTTGTATGTGACAAAGTTGGTTGTGAAAGATGGTGTGTGACAAAGTTGTGTGTGACAAAGTTGTGTGTGACAAAGTTGTGTGTGAAAGATGGTGTGTGACAAAGTTGTGTGTGACAAGTTGTATGTGACAAAGTTATGTGTGAAAAGTTGTGTGTGACAAAGTTGTGACAAGAGGAGGCGGAGGAGGAGGTGGCGGAGGAGGAGCGGGATACAGAATCAAAAACCAGAACCCCACGGGAACTAAAAACGTTCATTTTGCGACTCGGAGCTTGCTGGTTCCGAGGAATCCCAACACAATCAATCAAAAACACACAACGCAGTTGATCCAAGGGGCACCCCAAAAGAAAGGCAGGGGTTGATTTGCAAACCACACTACTCCCAGAGCTCAACAGGCCCTAAGCTGGGTCAAATCCAAGAAACGCTCGAATTTCCAGAAAACTTTCGAATCAACATCCAAGCCACTGATCTTCAATTTAAGTAAGTTTTGTATAAAAGAAAATAAAAAATGCTCGAGCAGCCATTGTGCTTAAATGTAAGTGACGAAAGAGGATACAGGTATATAATGGTATTCATAATCACCAGGGGATAGCTCACGAAGTCCTCCCTGCAGTGCACCTTCTCTTTTTCCAGCTTGTCGAAGCGGTCACGCCGCCATGCAGCCTGGGTCAGCTCAAGGGCCCTGAGAGATCGGGCGTTGAGCCCACGAATTGCGGCAACCATGCCACCTCACCCCAATGACCATGCTACACATCAATGGTCGTGAGACTTACATTGACACGGGAGGGAAAAGAGGTTGGAAAAATTGGCATGGCTCAAAAATTCCTAGAGGTCGGTCTGTGCTCGCCTTTCTCTGAAAGACGCTTCGACCTCACGGACTGTCCGTCGCCGTAGCCGGGCTCTCAGGTCATGAGCTTCAGCACCTCTTTCGACGGTCATCTCATCCATCTCGATGCCCAAGATCAGGCTATCTTCCAAAAGCTTTGTCTTTGCGGCGCGCACTTCTGGATGCACACCATTCCATTCTTGCGCATCCAAAGGGACCGGAAAGTGTCGATCCGGTGACAATGTTCCGTCCACCAGGGCTTGCACGAGCTCCGGGGTCATCACCTCCTCAATGGATGGAGGCATTGATTCTTGCAATGATGTTCGCCTTTGGTTCACCTCCGCATCCGAAAAGACATAGTAGCTTTCTCCTTGGAGGTACGCCACCTGTCCCGGTGTCAACCAGGATGCAACTCTGCCGTTGCTGCTCTCCACTCGGTCTCCATTTGGAAGTCTCGGAGTGTGCAAGGGGGTGATGATATCACCTTCATGGGTTTCTGGACAGCCCAGCCCATCAGTGGAGTTTGAGCGCTCTCCACTCTGGTTCAGGATTGATGTCACTGAGCCCAGACGGTGAGTCGCGTTCTCATCCTCATGGATGAAGGGTTCCTGTAGTTCTTGAGGAAGACCAGGATCACCTCGATGATCTCGACGTCGCACGTAGTTGATACCCGCCAAGAAGGATGCGATCATAGCCACCAAGATCATGACAATGATGACGATGAGCTGGATGTATAGGGGATCAAGCTCAACTTCCCAGAATGGACTTTGGAGAACGCGGACAACTTTCACACCGTCCGGGGCCGACGCCTCATCTGGACTTGTCGGAACGGACACCTTGAAGGAACTGATGGAATCGGGAATGATCCCGCATGGACGTGAAGGTGAAGTTGAAAGACACTGCTTCAGCGCCAGGAATCGCAGCAGTAGCCGTCAGAACCATCCATGTTGCCAGGGCTGCGTCAGCCTTCTTGGTGTTGTTGCGTTTGTGCTGGGCAGCATGGCAATGACGCTTCGTGCAGTAGCGCTTGCCATTCTCGGCCGGAAGGGAACACCCATCCAGCAAGCAGATGCTTGCCTCTTCCTTGTCGATCTCGTCCATGTCCTCAGTGCGGAAGACGTTCTCCTGGATTTTGTGTCTCTTGTAGATCTCCTTGGCCGCGTTGTCGAGGAACTCCTGTTCTTTGTCTTTGTCCTCCTGCTTCACCTTCTTGCTGGCCACAGATGCGAGTTGCACCACCGCATCATGCCACATGCGGCTTGTAGTCGCTCGGCCGGTTTAATTTTGATTTCACTTGCCGTTCTTTTCTCGGCCAGCTTCATTAAGGGTGTTGCCGAAGTGCTTGCGCCAAACAGCGCTCGAGCATCTGTGATGCAGGGCGAAATTCCAAGCCACTTCATCACGTGCTCACTGTCAGCGCCTTCAGAAGGCCATAGAATGAGCCCAAACATGGTCTTGCCCATTCCAAGTTGTCGAGCGCTGTGGTCATGATCTGTGCCCCTGCGCTCAGAGACGATCGGCAGATCCTCGGCAGCTTCCGGCTCGCCCCATCGACCACTGTCAAAGGGAAAGGTCGATCGCCATTGATCTGATCCTCAAGGAATAGAAGCCATCCGCCTTGTGACGATCCGTCAGGCCGCGTGCTCCATGCAGCGTCGGAGTAAAATCCAAAACGCAGCTGGCTGAGAGAGAGCCATGAGCTCTGATCGTCAGAGGGATGTCGGCGGTCTCATTCGCAAAGCGCAGGATCTTGTTGGGCCACCAACTGATCGCTGCACTCAAATGAGGCTGAGTCTGGTTTGCTGGCCAGGCCATTCCTCCCAAAAGTCCACGGAGTTGGCTGACCTCACGATCATTGGCTTTCTCTCTTTTCAATTGTCAGCGGCTTGAGCTGCTTGATGTACTTCTCCAGGCTGAAGTTCACCTGGGAGTAGTCGAGGCTCTGGGACATCTGAGCTCCACAGAAGGTCTGGTTGTTGTCATAGTTGACGGCACCAAATCAGAACCGATGCAAGAGCATGTGCACTCGCTCTGCAAAGTTCTGGGGCTCTCCTTGAGGCTCCACGGCATCTTCGGCCTTGTGAAAGAACTCGCCCGCAGCAATGATGTCATCCACATGTAGTCCAAGGAGGATGCCATCAACCGCATAGTCCTTGCCGTTGAGCTTGAACATGCGGAAGGGGTCATCCTCCTTGTGGGCCAAGCGCGTGGACAGGTAGAGGCAGCCATCCAAGGCATGCTTGAGAAACCCAACCTTCTTTGTGATTGCCCGATCAGCCGTTTCGTTCCCCTGCTGGGGGTCTCTGACATCTCGGATTGCCGGCTTGATCATCTGCATGACTTGATGTTCAAGAAGTCCAATTATTTCCTTCAGCAAGCGGCGCATTTCTGCCGAGGGCTCCCCATACAAGTCGACCTTGCCTGCAGGAATGCCGATTTGACATCCATCGCCCCAATCTTCCATTGAAGCATGCAGGCCAAGGTGACCAGGAGGTACTTGCCAAGTCGTGACAAGTGGGTGACTCTGTGTCCAGCTTTGCCTCCAGGACATCTCTGTGTTTGAATCCTTGAAGGATCACCCGTGCATGCGGTTCATTGTCTTTGTACCGCAGCAGAAACCTCTCCATGAAAGCATCATTTTCGCACCAGGCCACCAAAGACTTGATTTTGGCCTCCTTGAAGGCTTGTTTCCCAGCAGCATCAAGTCGGGATTCGACCACCGCAAAGAGCTCGTCCTCAGTGGTCATCTGCACCATGTGAACCTCGTCCAACCGGGGCTGTTTTGGGGCTGGTTGTCCATCAACTTGGCGCCGAGGAGGAAGTCCATCCAAGATGTGATTGCGCTCCTCAGAGACGGCACTTGCCATGCGAAGGGCCTCATGGTAGGTCTTCATCGCCTGAGCTTGAGTTCCAGGCCCTTGGGGATGGATCTCCTCTTGGTTCTCCAAGATGCCAGGTTCTCGTGTTTCACCGGTTCTGGACTCGTCCTCATCAGCTGCCTTCAACATTCGGTGCTGCAGCTGTCGAAGCAGAGGTTGAAGCAGTCACCGCAGAGGGTGGTCCGGGGTCAGTCCAAATTCCACCTGGCTCCGGATCCACATACTCTGGCATGGGATGCTTGCGCCGCGGTGGATGGCTGACATCATTTGAGGCAGTCTCTGGGCTGTCGGCCACTTCTGGTGACCTGGTGGTTGAGTCCTGGTCGTCCATCGGCTCGTCCGCATTCTGTGTGACGTCCTCGGAGGCAAGGGGTATCTTGTCGTCAAAGTGTTTGTCACCCGCAGCGTCAGCGAGGGCATACCCTGCAGGATACTGGGAGGGCTCTTGCTTGGTCTCAGCGATGTCCACAGCACGGACTGGGCCACGTACAGGTTTGAGTGCTCGAAGAAGTCGGCCTTCAAGAGGTTGTCGTAGTTGCTCCAGGTGTGGTGGTTGACTTTGGCGCTCAAAGCGTTCAGGCACCGTTTCGTGTCGTAGTTGAGCACGAGTGCGTCGGACCAGTGATGATCCATGGACGATCCAGTAGATCGATGGTGCTTGTGCGCTCGGGCATCACCTCCACCGCCACAACCAGACAAGGGCCACGCCACTGAAAGGGATCAAGCTTCGTGGTGGCTGGTTTCCAGTAGAAGCACCAATCGCCCACGTACAGCTCATCCTGCTCCACTCTGGAACGAGCAAGGATTGCTGACCTCATGGCCAGATCAGCATTGGCTTTGTGAAATGCCACTGCCGCAGTCTCCTTGATGAGGGTGTTCTTGACCTGATCTCGTTCATCACCAAAGTGTTCGGGTCCAGGGTCATCAGCGTTGCCACCCTCTGACGGCCCCCAGGCAAAGGCAATGGTTGCCGGTAAGGGCCCCAGAGACTGATGCCAGTCTGCTCCTTGTCCATCTCGTCAAGGAACCGTATTTGCTCAGCTCGATGTTCAAAGTTCCAATCCGGCAGGCTGAACACTCGGGCTTCCACTCCATCCTTCCAGTTGAGAAAGGCTGACAAGTTGCCCTCGTCGACGTACACCTCCCAGAACTTCATCTTGCGCTCGGAAGCTGGGATCCTGCTGCAAATCAGCTGAACAGCCTCCTCCATTCCAGTGCCCTCCATGCCCAGATCGGGGACATCGTCCGTCAGGACGGATCCAAGGTAGGCCACCTGCTCGGGGTCCTCATCGTCCAACATCGTCACGTTCATGACGTCCCGAAGGTCATCGAAGAGGTTGAACGTGTCCTTTTAAGTCCTCGAAGGCCTCACCAGCTTGCCATTCACCTTGATGCTCTGTTGTCCATAGTTCACCTCCACATTCCATTTCTCCAGGTCTGGCCGTGCAAGAAGAAGTGGTGTAGTGCGTGGAAGGATGTGGATCTTGAGCTTGGTCCATTGCTTCGCCACACAGACAGGGATCACCATAGAGCTCTGAGATCGTAGGATCACCCCATCACCAAAGCGAAAGTCCCGCACCTCGTTCACAGTGTCCACAAGGTGCATGAGGTCCCGCATCACCACGTACTCGGCCAACTTGTCCCAGACTCTGGTACCGCACACCGTCCGTGTTGCACCGGAGTCCATGATCGCCCATCCGGCGTCAGCATCGTTGTAGTTGCTCTCATCCGTGATCTTGGAGTGGACGCCCAAGTCATCTCGGTCTCCTCCACCATGTTCGCATCGTCCGGCACCTCCTTGATTCCCGAGGCAGGCAGCCTGTACCTCTTGAATCTCGGACTGTGAGGCTGTACTCCCGCGCGTCGTTGATCGTGCCGATGTCGAAGAGGACGTTGTGGATCCTTGCCCTTGTCCTCGTCGACCAAATGCAAAGCGTTTGGAACCGGGAGGAATGAATGGTTTCCCTTTTCCTTTTGGGGCTCCACTTGACTTACCCCCTTTTCCTTTTCCTTTTCCTTTACCACCACCTCCTTTCTTCCCTTTTTCTCCATGACCTCCCATGTCACCAGGGCCACGACAGGGTAGACGCCACGCGCCAGTGCCAGCTCCCGCATCTTCTTCCGGCTGTCCAAGTAGGAGATTTATGCCTCCTTCGTGGCAATGGCTGCTTCTTCAACTTCTTGGGGTGGCGGTTCATCATCGTCACCAACGTAGTCCACTTCGTCGTAGTCCTCGTAGAAGAGCTCCTCATCCTCATAGTTGTGGTAGTAGGCGTCTTCCGTCTCGTAGTCATAGTCATCGTCGTAGTGCTCGGCCAGGTGGATGCCGTTACCACTCAGCGCTGAATCCTTCATGTTCGGCCTGCTGTCTCCACCGAACATCCTCGTCATCGCCTTGGCCACATTCTTCACGTTGAGTTCTCCACCGCAAAGGGCCTTGATCTGAGGGTGGGTCCACCGAGGCACTCCAGCTCTGCTGAGCATGTGCCATCCCGCTAACAGCGGTGGCACTTCCACTTTCAACTCCTTGAGTTTCCGCAGCATGGTCTGGTGTCGCACGATGTAGGCCTGCAACTCCTCGTTCTTCTCCCGCGCGAACTGCTCGAAGAACTCCTGACATCGTTCAGGCAATTCCACCTCCTCTTCGTGTTGAAAGAGGAGATCCAGCGTCTGCCTAATTGGCAGGAAGGGGTTCTCGGAGAGCTCGATGTCGTCATAGTCATTGCCCTCCGTCGCATCCCATGCTGAGTCCTGCAGCTGCGACATCACCAGGAACGCACCCTCCACGGCAACGTCGCTTCCACGCCGCAAGCATTGGCGACTGAAAAGTTCAAGTCGCCGTCGGTAAGCTCTCTGTAGGTCCGTTGACACAGACCCTGTGCCGAGGGCGCCGATTTGGCCAACCCGGAATCCAATCCCTTGTAGTAGGCACCCGCACTCTCGCCAGCGCCATTGGCCACACTTGGCCCCGCCGCGTCGTCAGCAGCGGCAATGGGATCACCTCCATCTTGTCCAGGATGTTGATGGTTACGGCCAGCTCCTCGACCTCCTTTCATTTCCTCGGTAGCCCCAGCCCAGATGGGCTCCGCTACCAATCACAATCACCAGGGGATAGCTCACGAAGTCCTCCCTGCAGCTTGTCGAAGCGGTCACGCCGCCATGCAGCCTGGGTCAGCTCAAGGGGCCTGAGAGATCGGGCGTTGAGCCCACGAATTGCGGCAACCATGCCACCTCACCCCAATGACCATGCTACACATCAATGGTCGTGAGACTTACATTGACAGGTATATATATATACACACGGCAATTTTCATTGCGGGGGTTTGTGGAAAATGGAGGATTTTCTTTCGCCGCATGGCAGTTTGAATTGGAACAAACTTGAACATTTGGTGTTTTACCTCCAATATATTGCCCTTTTAGTTGGAGAGATCACGATCAACCACGATTTTTTGATTTTAGACAAACCCACAGCATTGTTTTGGAGGACCAAGATACTACAATAATACTGATAGGGTACTATACCGCACAGACAACATCCACCGACCAACCTATGCAATACACGCACACGCCATACATACACGTACATGCAGACAGCCAGACATAAAAACACATGCAGGGCAGGGCAGGGCAGGGCATGCGAGGTAGGCGGATAAAGTACACCGCCGATTCCACATACCAAATTCCATGCATTATATGCACAGCATACTACCTAGAAACAAACCTCATCACCGCCTAGAGCAATACATGACCTAACATCGCGCCAAATCACCCTACACAGCATCACATCCAGTTCTTGTCACATGACAGCAAACATCATGGCATAACAATATGGCACTCGTATGTTTCGTTCCATGGAGGTTTGTTTATTCGTGCATATCACATCTTAATTTTCGCCAAATCAACCAACCCAAGCCAAACTGACCGAACAGCACAACATGTAGAATCATAAGAAGTCAAAATTTAATGAAATTTATCTCAGAGCAGCACACTACATTGTATGCAAGAAACTGCACCAAGGCAATACAGGCCGACGTGTCTTTTTTCAGCAGACAGCTGAACATCCTACATTGCACCCGTATCCACGTACGAACTCATCCTTTCATACATGCTATACTTGTCACTTGGATGAACTGCCATACCCAAAAGCAAACACACACACACAGACACAAACACACAGGCCTCCAGCCACGCGCATTGTCTAATGTGCAACTTTATTTAGCCATGCCATATGTACACAGATGCATGTAGGCACAATATGTGTAATTTGGACATACACACCTTCCATGTCGGTTCACCACATAGCCTCACACGGATTTTTCGCATTGAAATCCCATATCACGAGCTTTGCTGCCAGGCTGTGAATGAAGCCAGGAGCAATCCTCGTGGTCATGTGCAGGTTGGGCCTGACAGGAATCCTGTGATCAAAGACTTGGTTTCAAGTGAAATCTGGGTGCAGGTCAAGGTCAAGTTTAGAGAAAATGAGCTGTTTGATTTTATTTTAGTTCCGCATTCATTATTCTCACCGCTCACGGGGCCTCTCATGCTTTCAAAATCACAAAGCATATTTCCGTTTGTCAGAAACCTTGAGGAACACGTTGTGCTTGCGGGAAACTCTTCTTGTGCAAAAGCAGTCAGGATGTCCAATGTCTTCATCCAGGCGAATTGCACATGATGGGGCGGGTTTACAACTCCAAGTCCATCAGCCTACTGGCACAAGCTTTGACGACTATATAGATGGATGGATGTGTGGGTGGATGGATGAACTGACAGCCAGACAGTGAGAAAGGTTCTGACTTTGACAGTCGCGACAAGAGCAAATGGTGTATACGTTAACAGCAATGCTTTCCATCCGTCGGACATATGTCCACCACCTCATGCAGACACAGAGAAACCATTACTCTTGAGATACTTTCTGAATGTTTTTTTCTTGTCCCTTTTCAACTCAGACTTGCAAGTCTTCCGCACCAATTAATTCCCGCTGATCAAACTCTTCCTGCAGGAAGGATGCCATCGCAATCATCACAAGGACCACAAGCTTTTCTCTCTGCGAGAGGACACCTGGTCTTTGAGTTGTGAATCTCCGTGAATCTGTGACTGCGACGGACTGCCATGATGGTCACTGGAGGTGACCCCAAGCGATACGCTTCTCTGGAGTTCAGCAGAAATTATTTTTATTCATTCTTGTCCTGAAACACTGAAACAAAGGTTGCATCGGACAAATTCAACTGATAGATTTGATAGCGTCAAAGAACCCAAATCAAATCATTGCGGGCATTGGGCCAGCTGTTCGGATTTGATCTAACCCACCTCTGAGTCAATGTCCTGCAATCTTTTTTGCACGGCAGGGAGCTTGGCAGAAATCTCCACCAAGCGACCTTGTGTAGACAGACCTAGGTGCTGAAACTGTTGTCCTTGGTTTCGAGCAGAACACATTTGACATACTTTTTTTGGAGCAGGAAGAACAGTCGGTTGGTGGAAGATTTCTGCCGGATGAGCCAAGTCTGGGTCCGTACAAACTTGACTGCCATAGCAGTCGAATCACAGAATTGGGCTTCGACAGGGATTTGTCCCGGGATTAATTCTTTTGAACTTTGCTGTCTACACGGGTTGGTCTGAAAACGAGGTACCCACAATTTTACAGGATTATCGTTAAATTATTTAAATTGGCCTAAAATTGAGGGTATATCCAATTTTCAGCAGCCATTCCACTTCATAATGGAAAAGCTCAGAGGCTCCGCCATGGCCAACATTTGGATTTCGCACAAAGTATGGGGTCGGGTTGTCAAAGAATAGGGTAGTGCTTCCTCATCAATCTCCCCATTAAAAGGGCGACTGTATACATTTGTGACACTATTGCTGGACAAACCCAAAAACATCATGGGTGATCTTAGGCAGATGCGGCCCTATGAGTCCATGGTCCTGCCAGGCCCAAATTCCAAGCCCAAGGGTCTTGCGGGATGATACAATCATATATAAACACATATAAACACTTGAATGCATGCCTAAAAAGTCAAGAAATTGTCCGACAAATGAACACATGAAATCCAAATTGCCACGGATTGCCGGTACGAGCTATCACCTTGCTGCTCATGATTGCTGGTGGTAAACCCCGCCTGAAACATGCTTTCCCCTGGCAATCTAACCCGGTAAATGTCTTTCACGCACCAAAAAAGGGGATTTTCCATTGCCATGTTTGATTACCGGAAGGTATCCTTTTTGTTGAGCAAAGGATTCGAAAGACAATTTACGTATCTAGCTTTTTCAAGTACAGGCCGCTCCAGAATGATTTTTCTCACGCGGTGCACAGTGACTGTCTGAAAGATAGTCCTGGAACCCACCTCCCATAGCACAAGCATCACCGCAATTGCACAGCCGCATGTCTGACTTAGGTCATTTGATTTTCTCTTGATGTGCAACACATTGACACAACGATGTTGTCATGCCTTCATGCCGATGGTTGGTGGTGCATAGGATAGATTGAATCTGACCTTCCCCAAAAGGTTTCCCAAAAACTGACAGGCAGGAGATTTCGTTCGCTCAACACATCTTCACACACACACACACACGCGCACAGACACTTTACTGCACAGGTAGAAACAGTATACAGACACATCCTCACTTTCACACATACTTTGAACGTCTTTCAAATCCGCATACAGATATGCAACTATACATGGACATCGGCGCCTGCAATTATGCGGATGCAGGTATAATCATATATACATGTTATATAAGTCATATATAAATTACACATAATATGTATGTATACATATATACATATGACACCTCATGTTCATTCTTTCACTCGGCTGCAGCTTCTACGGCTCTCAGATGAGTCAGGCTTTAGCCACCGGAGTATCTACAGGTACTTCATTGGCTGTGCTGTGGAAGATCCTGGAGGGCGTTCCTTCGAATAGCCCACTCGCGCTTGCCCCACCAGACGGTGGTGGGAACTCCACTGGCCAAGCCTGGTCTTTGGAGTGCTGCTGGGCCTGGTACTGGGACCTATAATCGAAGCTGTGGTTGGGCTTCGAATCTACCTGTACCAAGCAGTGATCCAAAGATCGCTGGGCCACCTGGCGGCTGCTCAATCAGCTAGACCTCTTCATCGCCTGGCCTAGCCAGGCGTATATGGACAACCGGGTCTCCGAGCTTGAGGAGACTGTCGAGGAGTTGAAAGAGGAGCTGAGGTTTGTCCGTAGCGAAGTCAGGCGGCTTCGCCGACTGGTGGAAGATCGCGACAGCAGGGAGAGTGCCAGTGGTGGATCCCATCGCTCTTCGGTCCCCCCATCAGACGGGAGTTACAGCTTAGTTGGCAGGGAGAGGGAGTTCAACGAGAACGCTTCGCGATCTCGGAGCGACACTCCTCTTACAGCAGCTTCGCTGTCTGGGACTGACCCAGAGAGGAGCGGCAGCTCTCGTGTTGCGCAGGGCTGGATTGAACGGGAGGCCATCTGTGACGAGATCGGTGAGTTCGTCAGGCGGAGTCTTGACGGAGATCATCGAGGTGCTTCTGGGCGAGATCGCCTCCATTTACCTTCTAGGATCTGGTTGGTCGAACGCTGACGTGGTTCGTCGCAGGGGCATCGGCTGAGATGCTGCACAAGGGAGCCTTTGCGCTGCAAAGGGCAATTGCTCCTTCAAGACCCGACTTCTAGGATCTGGTTGGTCTTCCGAGACTACGAGGGTCTTAGTTATCGACCCGTCCGGGTTTGCAGAACCTGGCAAAGCTGCAAGGATCTGGTGAAGCGTGGGGACAGGTGATTCTGTGTTCGTCGGGCTGCCTAGTGAAAGGGAGGCCTGCAGGGTAGCTGAAAGGTCTGGTTCGGGCTGGCCTTCTGGCCGCTGAGATGGATGGTTTAGACGGGCTTGAGGAGCGGCCTGAGGAAGAGGCTCCTGCTAGGCCTTTTGTGGTGCGTGAAGACGGCACTGCTGAGTTCCACTACGACTTATGGAGGCTTCGTACCCCTCTGGGAGTCTTAATTCAGTGCATTATGGTCAGTCATGTTGCCGATGGACGCTACTTGGCTGCGTTCCCACAGAGTGCTTGGCATCGGCAGACACAGAAGCGGAGTCTGCCCCCTGTGCTGAGCAAGCCTTTGCTTGTGGAGGTCTTGGTGGCTCACCTGTCAGATCGGCAGGAGGCTTTGGAGGACTATATGAAGGTTTGGGTTGGCTATATCACGGCGGAGACCTACGAGATGATGGAGCCCTACCTGGACGGCATGCAGATCGACCAGGAGTTCAAGATGGCTGCTGGTACCGAGTACTTGCCCTACGCCCCTGCCTTGATCGAGGCCTTGGACGAGCGGTTCGCTTTCCTATCAGCGGAGTCTGGAACTGGGGGCGGAGATGCCTTGCGAGAAGGGCGCGAAGGGTCTGGCTTGGGAGAAATGTCCGACATACCGTCCCTGGTTGCCTCCCTCGAGACTCTCATGGACAAGATGAATGGCAACCTCGAGGCGGTGTTGGGGAAGCTCGGGCACGGGCACGTGCGGGGGGCAGCCTCTACGCCTGGTCTAGTGACCTTTGCTCCCTCAGCGTCTCAAATACCCGCGAGGAGCGGCAGGCAGGATGCTCAGGCAAGGAAGTTTCCAGGCCTGGATGCATCGGTGGTTTCAGCGGCTTTGGCAGCCGGAGTTCCCGAGGAGAATCTCTCGGAGATGCAGCGGCTGTTGGGTGCTGGAGGCAGAGCTACGCATCGCCTTCGCGAGCCGGCTTTGAGGAGCCATGGGAAAAAGGAGAAGGCAGTGGAGCCTTTGGACGAAAGCGAAGAAGAAGCCGACCTCGACTTCCCTGCCGGAGAGCCTGGTTCAGTAGAGGTTGGAGAAGCAGCCACCATGGAAGGAGCAATGGCCAAGCTGACGGAATTGGTGGCGCTGTTGAGCGCCGACAAGCTGAAACGTGCCAAGTCTACGAAGATGGATCTGGCGCTCGAGAACCTGGCAGGCAGCCTTGGTGGGGCGGAAAGCTCCTCGGGCTCCAGTGGGAAGCGGGCGGCAGCTGCGAGAAGGGCTTTGAGAGTTGGCTTGCAGGAGACACCAGAGGAGATCAGCTCCGTGATAGAGAAGCTGATGTTGGAGGACTTGCTGCTCCGAACCCAGGCGCCCGGCATGCCTGCCAGCGACTTCAATGCTCGAGCCTGGGTGGAACACCGGAGCCGGATAGGTGCCTACAAGACGTCAGCCTACATGTCATGGGCGGCCGCTGGTGTTCTGGACGACCTGGTGAGGGGTCGAGTGAGCCATGCGCGAGCCCGCGCTGGACTCATGCTGGTGATGCTGGACCAGGTCGCAATAGACCGGGGTTCTTGGGTGTTGGGAGCAGAGCTGATGCTGGAACAAGGTCCACCTCTTTCTACCTTGGCATCCCATACACTCCCGTCGGTGTCAGACGGGGAGTCGCCTTTCAGCAAGATCCTCGACAGCAGGTGGGCCGAGGTGATGCTCAGCCACCTGAGAGATGCAGAGGACTACTTGCAGAAGCGCCGCAACCTTGGGAAGAAGACGACCGAGGACGCCGAGAAGGACAAGGAGAAGGATGGGGTGCGGCCGCAGAGGCCCAAAGCGAAGGCAAAAGGGAAAAGCGCAGCCGAGACGGCTCACGATGCATGAACTATGAGACCAAGGCTGCTGCAGTGGAGCCTGGCCTTCTGGTTGACTCCGACACGAAGACGGTCCGGGTCCCGGGAGCTCGAGCCCCTACTGTCAAGGTTCCGGCCTTTGTGAATTCGTGGCTCAGGGTGGTGACGAAGCACGGCGCCTCCTTGGGCTCTTTTGTGCGCGCTTTTCTCAGCAATGCGCCTCAGCTTCGTGACGAGGCTGTCTCACTGGGGCCCATTTGGCCTATTCCTGCACCATATCCAGAAGTTTTTGGACGCGATCCCGCTTTTGGAGGGTCTTGGAAAAAACGGAGACTCGTGGTGCAGGTCCTGGTTTTGAACTGGCTGTTTTTGGGGAAACCAAGCACATGTCCCCCGCAGCTCTGGGTGGGCCAAAGCCTTACAGGACGGCAGTGGCGCAGAGTGCGCCTCTTGGAAGACCTCAGTGAAGATTCGAATTCAATGCTTGAGGTTGATGCTTTGGGCATGGCGCGTGCTGCTATAAAGATGGAGTCCTCGGCTGACCAGCTGGACGCCTTGCACCGTGCTTTGCTTTTTTCATCTTCTTTTTCTTCCAGCTCCTATGGTGCTGACAGTAGCTCTGTGAGTAGAGCCGAGCGTGAAAATGCTGGAGGTGATGGGGAGTGGGCTGCTGGGCTTTATGGAGCCTTCGTGGGCACGGTGAAGCCTGATCAGGGTGTGGTCGCGAAGCCGATACATGCTGACCGGCTTGCGTTTGTCGGTAGCCCTGGTTTTGACCCTCTTCCTTATCTAGACCCTGTTACTGCTCATGCCTATGAGTTTCCTCTTGAATGTGTTCGGCATCATGATGTTGAGCCGCCCCCTCAGGTTAGTGTTCATGGTTCAGTTGAAGAACGAAACAAGTTGTACCAGAAGATGGCTCAGGGTGGTAGACTAGTTCCGGTTCCTGCAGAAGATGTCAGAGAAGGGCTAGCCTGTGGTTTGTTTTCAGTGCCAAAAGACTTGGAGAGGGATAGGCTCATTTTGGATGCCCGTCCACCCAACACAGTTGAACCCGTTCTTAGCACGTGGACTAGGACTATGAGCAGTAGTACATGTTTGCATGGCATAGAGCTTGGGGAGGATGAAACCCTGATCATGAGTGGAAGAGACATACGCGATTTCTTTTACCAGTTCCGAGTTTCCCCTCAACGCTCTCTGCGAAATGTTTTGGCTGGAGAGCTATCTGCGGCAGACCTGGAGTTTATCTTCAATCGGCCGTTCGATGCCCCCGGCTATGTAGGTTTGAACACCCTGGCAATGGGCGACCTTAATGCGTGCGAGTTTGCTCAAGGCTCTCACCTGCAGCTTATCCTCAGCTCTGGGGGTGCGCTGGCGAGTGAGGTTATGATGATGCACAGGCCTTGCCCTCGCGGACTGCTTTCAGTGGGGGTCGTGATTGACGACCTGGTCTGTTTCCAAAAGGTTTTGTCCAGCGCTTTTCTGGACGGGAACTATGTGGGAAAGTCTGAGTTGGATGAGCGCATGGATGTCATCATGGCCAAGTATGATGAAGTGCGTCTTCCGACCAACCCCAAGAAGGCCTTTGACAACGCTACTAGCTCTTCGTTTTGGGGAGTTCAAGTCGATGGCAAGAAGGGCACAGTCCGAGGCAACGAGTCGAGGCTATGGCCCTTGCTCCTGATCACTATGAGGGTGTGCAGCTTGGGGCTGAGCACCGTGGGACTCCTGCGCTCTTTGGCCGGGTCTTACATCTCGGTGCTGACTCTGCGGAGGAGGCTCCTGTCTGTGATGAACCTGGTCTTCGATGCAATTGCAGGGTCTGACAGTGATGGACAGGTGCTCCGGCTCTCTGGGGCGCTCAAGGACGAGCTGCTGACCATGATGGTGGTGTCCACCTTGGCAGTTGTGAACTTGCGCGCCAAGACCATTGGCACCGTTCGGGCCACTGATGCTTCTGACTGGGGTATGGCTGCGGTCGCTGGCGAGGTGCCGGTGCCAGTGGCTCGGGAGGCTATGAGGCTTAGCCTTAGCAAGAGTTGCTGGACCCGTCTATTGCCCCCTGGGAAGGCCTGGCTTAGGGCTAAAGGCCGACTGGAGCCCTGGGACGAGCTGCCTGGTGAGGAAGTATACGATGTGCACCCTTTTTGGGAGCAGCTGGCAAGGAGTGTGGTTTACAAGGAGCAATGGCGAAAGAAACACGTGAGGCCTGTTCATGTGAACATAGGCGAACTTCGAGCCCATCTACGTGAGGAGGCCCGGCTAGCAGTGAACCATGTCTCCGTACGTGTACCCTATGCACTGGACTCTCAGGTTGCTTTGGGCTGCTTGGTGAAGGGGAGAGCCTCTTCGAAGGCACTGAATGTTGAGCTGTCCAAGAGCATCCCACACCTGCTTGGGTCGGACCTGTATGCAGGGTATGGGTACTGGCCGTCGAAGCTCAATCGGGCCGATGGGCCCACTAGAGATGCCGACCCTGACCCTCCTGACGCCCCGCTGCCTTTTTGGTGGGAGCCGGTCGTGGCTGGTAGCTATGAGCGGTTGGATGCCTGGTTGAATGAACTTGAAGAGAGCGTTGTCGGAACACCTGTGGAACAGCGAGCCCTGAGGTTGGTGCCTGTAGACCTATGAACCGGAAAGCAAGTAAGGGCTGAGGAGAGACGTCCAGGGAGAAGAGCGGCGGCCAAGGACAAGAACATGGCACGCCTTGGTCATCGACGTGTTAGTCGTGAAGGAGCTGACGAAGGTCCACTCTCTGAAGAAGTTGGTGGTGATGGTGGTCTTCCTCTTCGTTGCGATGGTGATCTTCTTTGTGGAGATGTTCTTCCTGCTGTTCCTCTTGGACGCGCTGCTGATCGAGGTCTTGGCCTACGAGATGTTCTACCTGGTGGTCCTCTACGAGCTGACGGAGTTCCTGATGGGCGACTATGTGGTGACGTTCCTCTTCGTCCTGCGGCGCTGCCTGCTGGAGCCCTACATGATGACCTACGACTTCATGATCCTCTTCGTGCTCCTCCTCCTGAAGGTCTACGTGGCGATCGAGGTGGCGGTGGTCTTCAACGAGTCCCCCCTGGTGGCGATGATGGTGCTGGTCTTTGTCCTGGAGTTCCTCAACGAGTTCCTTCTGGTGGCGATGGTGATGGTGGTCTTTGTCCTGGAGATCGGCTACATGGTCAAGAGGGTCAACTATGCGCTGAAGCTTTGGAGCTTCTTGGGTCCTTTGATGAGAAGCAGTTCCTCTTCCCCAATGCAGAGAAGAGGTCCTTCACCGTGCCCGGAGCTCTTGACTTATACTCCGGGAGAGCCGGGGTAGCAAAGGCTTTGGTAGCTGGGGGTTGCCCTTGGGTGCTGACTTTTGAGATCACAAGGAGTTCAAAAGAAGATCTGCTATTGCCCGAGAATCAGCAAAAGGTGTTGAGGCTGATCGTTTTGAGGGCTGTCAGGTGCGTAGGGTCAGCTTTGGTTTGCAAGTCCTTCTCCGTGGCCATGACGCCTCCTGTGCGAAGCTCTCAGTTTCCTAGAGGAGTGCCGTGGATGTCGGCCGCCATGAAAGAAAAGGTGCGAGAAGGGAACGCCATGAGCGACTTCAATGCTGAAGTTCATGTTCTCTGCTTTGAGAGCGTTGAGGAGACCCCTGAAGAGGTCGTGTACTTTTGGACGGAGAATCCTGATAGCTCTTTTTTGTGGAGACAAAGGAAATACCGCCGTTTTAGACGGCCTGAGTCCCTTGACCTCTTCAGGTGTGACTTTTGCCGTTTTGGCACTGGCTGGAGAAAGAGGACCAGAGTTGCCACAAATATCCCCGGGTTGAAAGGCCTGAGGATGTTATGCTCCTGCGTGCAACCTCACCAGCGCTTGCGGGGACAACACCCTGTGCTCAAAGTGCCGTGGACCGCGGTGGCCCAGCCTTACCCGCGCGGGTTCAGCAAGCTGATAGCAGGGTGCTGTCTAGAAGCTGTAGGATGGTTGAAGCAGGGAAAGCTGAACATAGCTGCCTGCAGCAAAAGTGGAAGCCTTCGAATCGGAGAGGCTACAAATCCAGGGCCCAGAGGGGTCAGAGCCCCTCGCGGCTTTTCCTTGGAGGAAGCCCCAGTGCAATGTTGGGCTTCTATTTGCCTGGGAGAACGGCGATGGACTCTTTTTCTGGAATGGTGCAGCCTGTTTTTGACCGGAGACCCAATCAACCTTTTTCTGCAAGTGCCGCTGTTTTTGGCTCATGCCATTCGGAAGTATGGTGACAGGGAATTCATGTCCGGCGGGTCCCTGCTTTACTACAGGCACCTCGTGCTGGTTTCCTTGCGGAAGATCCCAAGCATGCGGCCTTTCGCCAGCATTTGCTGGGACTTAGCCACAAGGTGGGAGAAGGCTGAACCTACAAGACACCGCCCGCCAGTACCTGAGATCTTAGTTGAAGCCATGATCTCTCTTGGATGGTGCCTTGGATGGAAGCGCTGGTGTGGCGTCTGCCTGCTCTGCTTCTATGGCATTGCTCGAGCTGGCGAGGTCCTAAAATGCCGTCGTGAAGACCTTCTCCTCCCCTGTGACATGATGTATGAATGTGATGCTGCCTTTCTCCTGTTACGGCAGTCGAAAACAAGCTTCAGGCAGTTGGCGAAGGTTCAGCATCTGAAGATTTCCAGTATGCATGTTGTGAGGCTCTTGAATTTGATCTACCGGGGTGCAGATCGCTTGGATGTGCTTTTCCCTGGCAGTGCTCATGTTTTTAGGCGGCGATGGAACCATGTGCTGAAGTTGCTCCTGGTCCCGGACGCCATGCACGTGACTCCTGGTGGCCTACGAGGAGGCGGAGCCGTTTCTTGCTACCGGAAAGGAGCTTCGATCCCGGACCTTCTCTGGGCTATGCGGCTGAAGCAGGTCGCAACACTGGAAGCTTACCTCCAAGAGGTTGCTGCTCTCAGTGTCCTCACGGAGTTACCGTGGAACTCTCGCAGAGCCATTCGAAGTGCTGCCTCTCTCTTTAACCACCTGCACTAAGCTGGGGTCTACGACGACAACGCGAGGCTTCGCCTTGTGTGGCTGCTTTGGCCTGTCCCTTCACCCAAGAGCGCCTGTCTATAGGATGGTGGAGGGGCTCCTTTGGTGCTTGCTGCTTGAGCCCTTCTTTCTTCGAGCTACTTGCCTGTGGAGCTCTACATGGACTTCCCTGACGAGCTCTACTTCGCTGGCTTTGCTACGGTGGCTTCGAGCGGCTGCGCTGGCACCAACCCTCGCCAAGCCTTTCTGGCGCTGAGAAATAAAGTGCCAGCTGGTTTACTGTGGCAGCGTCGTGGGATAGATTAACATGACACCTCATGTTCATTCTTTCACTCGGCTGCAGCTTCTACGGCCCGTCCCTCCTCCCCGGCAAGCCGCGCTGGGTGGAGGGGCTCCTTTGGTGCTTGCTGCTTGAGCCCTTCTTTCTTCGAGCTACTTGCCTGTGGAGCTCTACATGGACTTCCCTGACGAGCTCTACTTCGCTGGCTTTGCTACGTTGGCTTCGAGCGGCTGCGCTGGCACCAACCCTCGCCAAGCCTTTCTGGCGCTGAGAAATAAAGTGCCAGCTGGTTTACTGTGGCAGCGTCGTGGGATAGATTAACATGTATATATTTACATATATACATACGTATATATATATACACATACATATATACATACATACATACATACATACATACATACATATATACATACATATATACATACATATACATAAATATATATATACACATAAACACACACATATATATATATATGTAAATATATATACATATACATATATACATATATACATTTATATATGAATATATATACATATGTACATATATACATATATACATATATACATATATAAATATATACATATATACATATATACATATATACATAATACATATATACATATATACATACATATATACATACATACATATATACATATATACATAAATGCATGTATACATATACACATATATACATATATACATATATTGTGGTTGTCCCCAAGCACACCCAGGAACAGCTGTTGCGACCATTTTTACGCGCGCGGTCGCGGGAGGTGACGTGAGGCTAAGTGAAAAGCACGGAGCTACCTAAGCAACTACTACGAGCCACTTGAGCCAACAGAACAAGTGAAACAACTGTACAACCTTTACACATGCAAAAACTACATAGGGGGGTGGACTAGCACTCACTACAATATACATATATACATATACATATATACATATATATATATATATACATACATACATACATACATACATACATATATACATACATACATATATACATACATACATACATACATACATACATACATATATACATATATACATATATACATATATACATACATACATACATATATATATATATATATACATATACATATATACATATATACATATATACATATATATATATACATATATATATATACATATGTAATTATACGGCAAAGGCTAGAGATTCCCCGAAGCTCACGTCTTGGCTTTGAACCAGGATATCAAAACCCATCAAAACCCGCATTTTTTCCGAGATGGTGGGGTGGAGCTGCCCAGGGGGTCGCATCAATTTTTGTTGTACCATGCAGAATTGGGTATAGAAATGTATAGAAATGCGTCAACATATCATTCATTTGTTGTATTCGAGTTGTTTCGCAACCAGAACCGCCCGCACCAAGAGAATTGGATAGAGAAGAAAGGAGCGGGCGTACTTGGCCCAACCAAAGCCGAGTTGGGCTTTACGTGTGCAACTTGGTCCTGTTGGGGGCAGCTGCCAACCCCGTTCAAGGCCAAAAAACAAACTGGTCGCATTGAGTTCGCAAAGTTGGCCCGGGTTGGGCCCAGCTTGGGCTGCCCCTCAAAGGGGCCCAAGTTGCGCTATCTTGGACCCAACTGGAGCCCACACACACAGGCAGACAGACAGGCAGGCAGGCAGAAGACAGACAGACAGACAGCCAGACAGCCACACATGCACACACACACACAGTATGTGTGCATATACATACATAATATATATATATATATGTATGTATATGGTACAAGCCTGCAACCCCCACCCCCGATTCACTTTTTAATATGTATGTATATACACTTAAGCATTGTAGTGCGTATGCATGCCTGCACTTGTGCAAATGGACATAACACGTACTGTACACGTCCATATCCAGATAGACATGCACACATCGAATATCCACATAGAATGTATATAGCTAGACAGATGTATCCAAACATACTTTGTCCGCAGATTTACGTACATCTAACATATGTACCGGTATATATGTATATACACACCAAATGTCAGCCATTGTCTACTAGTTACGAGTGAGTACCTGGATCCCACTGCAGCTGTGCCATTTGCGCATGCTGTGCTGTGCGGTGCATGGAGTGCGCTACCAATGATTCTTCGGCCAATGAGAACTTTGGCTCCATCCACCCTGTATTCCGGGTTGTGTTTTCTCAGAGTACGGTACCAATTGGAGATGGAAAAGCACAATGGAAAAACATGGCATCAATGATCAGGAACTCTGTCATTTAGTAGCCTGCCATCATATGGCTCAAACGTGGTGATTTCCACGAGACATACGCACACACACACATCCGCATAGAAAGAGCATTTATGCACTCTGCAACATGGACCTGGTTGCACTGACATGTAAGTACTGCTTTGATGACATGTAAGTAAAACAGTGGGATTATTGTTGGTAGATCATTCAAATTCATATTCCAACAGATCCTTCACTTCAGTTTCATGTTGCGGTAGCCAGCATGTCTACAGTACGGCCTACTAGTTGCGTTATCAAACAGCTACCTGTCCATACAAACATGATTGCAACGAGTACGCTGCAAGGCTCCGTCAAAGATAGGTCAGCTGGTCGAAGAGCCCCATGCTGAGAAAACCGCCAAGCGGATCCTGACCGTTCAGACTGAGCTGCTTCAGCAAAAAAATGCGCAGCACAGTCAGTGCTGATTCCTCTATAAGATGTCCCAAGTTTGTCAAGGCCCCAAAGTGCCTCGACATTTTTTTGCGCTGCGTCATGCAAGTATACGATTCGTTGGGCAGGGACAGGTCATGCTAGGTGCCACCTACGTGGAGCCGTCTAGCCTTGGGATAGTTGCAGCTCTCACATGTCATCGGTCCTTCAAACGTGTCCATCGGTTTCAAGTTTCATTCCTGGGTTGTTGCGCTGGTGAGAGGGATGTTGCCTATCATTTTTTCTATTCTATTCCTCTTCAGAATGGACACTCTCGCAATTTGAGTCAGGCACGCTGTGCTGTGCACGCAATCCTAGATATGCCACATCTTTACCCATAGAAGTTTGGTCGGATCAATTGAGATGTCTTCCTCGATAGTGCTGGACATTCAGCGATACATGAAGCCACTTCAACACCGAAGAGCAGTTCTTAAATTCTGTTGGCATCCCGGCAAAATAGGAATGTCCAAGCAGCAAAACCAGCAAACTTCATTCCCATCTGCGGACCATGTGCAGTTCTGCCTATCCCAAGACGCGAAACTAGGTTCCGGGGTCCCCATGTGCCCATGAATCGCGCATTGGGAGAAGCTGGAGGGTCACATCCCCAACTTGGCGACATCTAAACATTGGAAGATGGACAGTACCAACCCCTTAGACCAGCCTGTGGCATCTAACTTGAAGATACTTGAAGAAGGTTTGAATCATGAAGTGACTCAGTACCTGCCCCACCAATTTCCAAAATGTACCAGCGCTTCGATTATCACAATCCCTATCAGAGAGTTCCAACTTTTGGCATCATTGGCAGGAACAGACACATGGAAGTTTGCATCATCATAACTGGCCATGGCATCACTAATGCCAGCGTCCCTTACTGAGAGGGCATCAGATGTTGAGTAGATTTTTGGGACAACTGACCTTTGCTTCGCTCTTTGCTTCACTGTTTGCTTCGCTCTTTGTCACATAGCGACAAGCAGACATCGTTGGGCACTTCACAAAATCGCAGGTGTACACAAATTGCCAGCAAGGTGTTTATTGCATCTGGCTTTATCCAAGTCAAGGAGTTTGAGCGCATGCTCCAAAAGGTTGTTGCGTTGCGTTCTGCTCTTGCGAGATGTGGTGCCACAAGGAAGCATTGTGTCATGGTGTAAACAAATAACCACAAGTTACACTTCGAACTTTTCAGCATGGCCAGATACATGATCCGAAATGTCTGATTTGGATTGATTTGTCAGTCTTGTCACTGTTCTCTTTCGGCTGGCGCAGATCCACATCTTCACATTCCTGATATTCTTCGCTGATTGTCTGATTGTGTTCGCTTGCGAAAAGAGCTGCAGACACCTGGGGTCGTTTTTTGGGTTCGCCATCCTGTTGTTCTGCCAACCGGCTTGGGCCAAGCTTAGGTCCTGGTATCAAAATCAACGTGGCAGAGTCCATTTGATCGTCAGATTCAACTAGCCATAGATATCATACATAAGACCTGGCTGCTGTGGAGATGAGGAAGGTGCACCTGGATCCGAAGCTAGGTTCATGATGGGTGCCATGCGTGGCAGCAAGCAAGAAAGCAGCTGGTGTTGCAGGCAGCCCCAGGAGACCGGGGGGTCATGCTACTCGTTGGCTCGCAGTGATCGCAATACGGAAAACCAGGGTTGGGTGTATCCAGTTCCCGGAATGGTGTTTGTGGTTCCCGTGGTGTTTTTTTTTCTCGGGAGGGTGTTTGTGGTTCCCACAAAGGTGTGTCTGGTTCACACGGTGTTTTGGGTTCCCGCTTGGGTGTTTTGGGTTCCCACCAATCTACGATCGCGAGCTTGCAGTGAACACATTTAACCAGCTGAAGCCATGGAATGGTGGTGGTGGTGGTGGGTGCGCCCCCGAGGCAGCCAAAAAAAAGAAGCTGGAGGGGGGCTCGCCGAAGTGAACACATTGACCAAGCTGAAGCCATGGAACAAGGGACAGCGTGCTGTTGTTGTTGTTGTTGTTGTTGTTGTGGTTGTGGTTGTGGTTGTGGTTGTGGTTGTGGTTGTTGTGGTTGTGGTTGTGGTTGTGGTTGTGGTTGTTGTGGTTGTTGTTGTTGTTGTTGTTGTTGCTGTGGTTGTGGTTGTCGTTGTGGTTGTGGTTGTCGTCGTTGTCGTCGTTGTTGTTGTTGTTGTTGTTGTTGCTGGTGGTGGTGGTGGTGGTGGTGCGCCCCCGGGGCAGCCTAAAAAAAAAGAGCTGGAGGGGGGCTTGGTGGGA
>Ga0126342_10003242_pt1 | contig 26693 bp, 17 predicted proteins | sample Cyp1metagenome_FD_92528 | JGI IMG/M metagenome (GOLD analysis project Ga0126342, IMG submission 92528) | Coral microbial communities from Lord Howe Island, Old Settlement Bay, Australia - Cyphastrea 1 metagenome | ecosystem: Host-associated > Invertebrates > Cnidaria > Coral ...
AGTCCGCGGCACGTTCCAGACAATGCAGTCCATGACAAGAATTAAATTTGAATTTAATTCCTGCTTGAAGGTCAAATGAAGAACAGACACGTTGGAATTAAATTCAAATTGAATTCTTCTTTACATTCGATACGAAACTTTTTTTGAATCCGATTGTCATGCTTATCCATGTATGTATGTATGTATGTATGTATATATGTATATATTTATGATGTTATATAATTTTATGATATTGTAATATAGATTTCATATTGTATATATTATTTAGTTACAGGTATCCCCATTTCAAGATCCTTTAACGTCCTGTTAATTCCACATTTTTTTGGATGGTTACGGTTACGCCCACTGTTCATATGGAGGACGTCTGAAAACCATCTGAAAACCAGGGATCACTGTTCAAGTTAACCCTCATATAAAAACATTTGTTTTTTGATGGTGAAACCACCATGTTCCCGGGTGAAAAAACATGGCATTTGTTTGTTTGGTCCAAGCCACGGATTGGCAGGTGACTGCTGCGATTCCCTCAGTTCTTCCGGCCGAACCAGTGGCACCTTCCGTGGCGCGCGTGCCCTGTGCGCCGACGCTCCGTGTCTGGGGAGCACCAGGCGCGACCCTGGGGCCTTGAAGGGTGTGAGGTGAAGTGCAGAGCAAACTTCCAAAAAAATGCAGACACGTGAATTATTATCAGAAACTAGATTTACATTTTTTATCGTTCTGTTGATGAGAGGTAAGTTGCTTTGGAACTATCACTGAGATTTGTCTCAGTTTTTCACAAGATTCGAACTATAAGTTGGGCATAACTAGGATTGCACGATGGATATAGCACTTGGATGGAACGCCTGCGGCGCAGGACCCCTCGCTGCGCCGCTGGCAGTCTTGCAGGCAGCTGACAGCTGGGTGAATCGGGAGCTTGATTCACCCCCATGACGGGACATGGAGCTTGACCCATCCCAAAATGTTTATCCCAAGTGTACCCTTTGGTAAGCTAACAGTTTGCGAACTGGAAAATCACAATCTTTAATGGGTAAATCAACTAGAAATGGGCCATTTTCAATAGCTATAAGTATAAACTGGTTGGTGGTTTGGAACATTTTTATCTATTTTTCCATTCAGTTGGGAAAAATCATCATCCCAACTGACTTTCAGTCCATCATTTTTCAGAGGGGTAGGTATGCTACCACCAACCAGTGTGGCTGGTGCATCTGCAGCATCAGATAGCGCAGGCTCAGCCATTTGGAGCCTATGAAGTGTCAGGGGATCTCAGGAGAATGGAAGGAAAACTTTTTTGGGCGCTTGGGGTGGGGTGGGCCTATCCCCATGGTGGAACTTTTCGGGGCATGACTGGGTGCTAGGGTAAAGTCGATCTGATTGGTGAATGGAGGGAATAGTTTGGAACTCTGTTTGGATTTGATTGTTTTTTTTTTGGTACCAAAAAACATGGGGACTGCAGGAGATGCAAATGGACTTTCCGAACCACACGATAGTTCATGGGCCGATTTCTGATTTGAGAATGACGGAATCATAATTCGTCCAGATTCCAAAACTTGGTTTCTGAGGTCAGTCCTTGGTGAAGATTTATTTCCAATCTTTCAGAATTGGCTTCTGAGTCAAAGAAACCCGTAGGAAACTTCTCTTTTCCCTGGCCGGTGAAATTTCACGTCATGGCTCATTCGGCCCTGAGGCCATGGCACAAATCCCAACATTGCTTCCCCACGATTCTACGAACTTCGGAAATTCCGTTCAAATTGATTTCAGAAAAACCAGCCCAGCTGCACAAGACGAGTTCTTCCCATAATTTCCAGATCCCATCTAATGGGACAGTTATTCCATGTTATTCCCATAATTTCCAGATCTTTTCCCATGTTGTGCCCATGATCCACCACTGGATTCACAGCGACTCGAGGCCCAGCGCCTTTCCGCCCCGCGCACCGACCATGTCGCTGGGTCCGTTGTGACTGGCGGTCCAGGGCTTGGTAAATGTCCAAATAAAACGATCACTATTGGGGGTTAGGGTTTTAGGGTTTTAGGGTTTCAGGATGTTTTAGGAATCTCTACCCTCTGGTAAACTAAGAGTTTGCGAAAGGAACATCTAGATTTTTCATGGGTGATTCAGCTATATAAATGGCCATTTGAAAGTTAGCTATGTTAAATTACCAGAGGGGAACAGATAAGGTGATGTGATTTCTAAATCCTCCCATTTGGCAGAATATTCATCGCCAAGGATTCAGGAACATCGAGAAGAAATTGGGTAGTGAAGATATAAACCAATGCACATTTTAATGGATTAATCATTGAAATTGGCATCATTCTCCTGCAGAAGAGGTTTAAACAACAGGGAATGGGAATGCTGTTGATATATCGCATGGTATTCTCTCTCTGGTAAATTTCCATATATGTAGCTATGGAAAATGGCCCATTCTGAGATGATTGATGATGATTTACCTATTAAGACATGGTGATAATTTTCAGTGCTTTAATCACGTTAAATCGGGTGATTTTCCAGTTCGCCGATGTTTCATTAAGGGTAAGATTGGCCGATTGGCCTGGCATTTGCGATTTTGGTTTCCCATGAGTTCACGATGAGGAATTTCTAACACCGTGAATTTGATACACACAGGTAAACTAACATAGCTATTGGACATGGCTATAGAAATAGTTGATTTACCTATCGAAAATCATGATTTTCCAGTTCGTCATGTTACTTTATCAGAGGGTACCTTTCTAAACATGGGTCGTAATTCACATCGGCCTGAAGGAAGGGGGGCCCACCAGTCATGTTTGTTGGTTTATAACCCCATCTAGACATGAACCATGGGTAAATATACCATAAATGGGGTTTTGTTATATACCATAAATGACTATAACCACCATGGTCTAACTATAACTATATAACCCCATGGTCTACACCATAAATCGTACTTTGCCGACGCATAGACCGTTGCCACGATGAACATGATGTTGCCAATGCTACTGACAATCCCTGTGATCTCATCAATGACCAATGCTGTTGGTGAAATGACGGATGAAACAGCCGTTTTCTTGGAGGAACCTGTGATATATTTCTGCAGCCCAATGGAAACATCCCCTTGATCCGCCATGTTTCTGGGGAAAATTCTTCCATTCTGATGGTTTTGATAGATTTTTGCCTCATGATCCTAAAACATTCAAGTGCTCACATCGTCATTTGCAAATGAAGGTAAAGTCCTGCATATCTTTGGGGGTTGCTGTATTTTACATCCCAACTAATACGTTGTGAATAATCATGAATCATGACTGGTTGGTTTCAATAAAGATTGGTTTCCCCGTTGAAAATGAGAACTTGTTGGCCCTTGACACGGGCTGGTCGAGAATGTGATTCCCCGAAAAAAAAATGGAGGTGGATGGTGATATTCCCCATGGTGCCCATTTGGGCAACGCATCATCCCCGTCACAAATCATCAACTGGTTGGTGGTTTGGAACATTATTTTCCATATATTGGGAATAATCATCCCAACTGACTTTCATATTTTTCAGAGGGGTAGGTATACCACCAACTAGATACTGTTCAGAACACACTACAGAGACTGCCAGAGAGTGTAGATTCAAGGGCATATGGGGAATTCAACCAACACACATTCATAAATGAGATAGGGGAGTTTCTGAAGTCATGGCCGCAAGTAACCATGGGTTAACCTATACTAAGTCATGGTCATCCATGATACCCCCCCATTTTAGGAAACATTAGGACACTTCCATGTATCATGTTAATCTCCACGATCATATGTTCTTACTGTAACCATGATAAACCACCAAAGATTCATAATGTGGTTAAAACCTAACTAACAATATATATCACCCATTTGGGAATGGTAAACATAGCAGCTATAAAACTGGTGATGACTGGGGGATGGTAAACATGGCATACCCACATTTTTTCTGAGGGAGCTTCTCAAGTCAAGGAAGAGCCGCAAGTGATGGGTTTCAATATGTTTTAATACTAAGTCATGGTCATCCATGACGCCTGGATGATAAAAATGGGCACTCCCCATGTTAGGAAACATTAGGACACATCCATTTATCAAGTTAATCTCCAAGATCATCTATTCTTAACTATAAACCATTATAAATGGGAAGATTAAAACCATTACCATCCATTAACCAGTAACTATTATCCCATTCATGAGTGGAAAAAATGGTCCAGTTTTTCACTGTTAACCATTATTCACCACTATTATCATTTGAGAATTATTAAATATCATTAACCATTAACCATCAACCGTGATTATTGTCATCTACCATTGTATTAACAATTGTCATCTACCATTAACAATTATTATCAAGGATGGTTTTCACGGTTAATTAATGGTTAATGGTTGCCATGGCAACCATTAACCATTAATCAATTGTTAATGGATAATCACAGCCATGGTTAACCATATTAACCATATATTAACCATATATTAACCACATTAACCACATTAACCACATCAACCACATTAACCACACTAACCACATTAACCACATGGTTAATGGTTAATGGATGACAACTATTTTAACCACTTTTTTTAACCACTGTCTGATCCACGACTCCACGACTCGCCAAGGCAGGTCCCCACCTGGGCACGTCCCGTGGCACGTCCCGTGGCGGAAGCGCCGCCGAGCCAGCGCTCCAGCAGCGTGCCCCACGTGAGGCTGGAGAAGAGGTGGGGATGGGGATGGGGGGATAGGGAGCACCAGAATTTGGAGGCGATTTTCATGGGAAAAATCTGGAAACATCTGGAGAAATGATGGGTTACATGGATGAAAACCAGAATCGTTGGGCTAGAGATGGGAATCATGATGCTTTAATGAGAGATTTCATGGGAAACTCATCTAGAAATGGATATTTTTTATGGTTTCTTTGAGGAACCATGAGAAGACCGTGCAGACTTGTCGGGGACTCACCATGCTTATGATCACTTCCGAACTGGGATGCTCTTTGAACCGAATATACCATCTGGGTGTCATTGGATTCATTGGATAAGACGTGCATGGGGTATAGATGTCAAAATCCCTATGAACCGATGGTCCCCTGGTAATGACATGTAAGATCATGTAAGCCATGAATGAATCAATCCGCAGGAATCCACATTAAAATCCATGAATGATCTCAGGTTCCACATGTTTTTTTTCCCATTTTGGTGTCGCGTTGTCGCCTCAAGGGGTGCCAGGTTGGTGGCTGCGCCCATTTCATTCATCCCGGCCACGGTTGGGGGGCTCGAGGAGTAGGATTTCATTGGGGTTTAATGGGATTTGGTTGGTTCTAAATGGTTCTAATGGGCTTTTGATGGAACAAGTCATCTACAAATGTCTGGTTGGTGGTTTTGAACATTTTTTATGTTTCCATATATTCATATATTGGGAATATATAATATTCCCAACTGAATCATATTTTTCAGAGGGGCTGAAACTACCAACCAGTTATGATTCATTGTGATAGTACCAAGAAACAGGTTAACACAATGGGATTCAACCATTCAAAACATTGGGAAACATGGGGATTGAATGAATATGACTGGGGATTGAGATAACCTTTTTCACTCGGCTTACTAGGATTCAATTTATCATATATATATATATTATGTATATACATATGTTATACAGGTATATGATATGTATATACGCATGTATATTATGTGTACATAGATGTACATGCACAGATTTGGATGGGGTTATACGGCAACAAACTGCTACCCTTGGAGTATTCTGTTGGTGAACGCGGGAACGCCGCGGTTAAGCCGCCTTTGGTGCACTGGGATCAGGTAAACCGCCTTTGGACCTCAAGACGACGTTCTGTTGCTCGAATCACCCTTCACTGTCGGTGATTTCTCATCCTTTTTGTTGCTAAACTCCACATTGTTGGTTGCTCAACTCATAGATTTAAAACCCTTTCTTTGTTGGGTTGTTACCCTCATGAAATCCCTGTTTTTTTTTTCTGGTGTCTCTATGAAGTCCTAGGCCTGCAAGGTCCAGGGCGCGGGTCAGCGGCCCGTGCAGGAGCGACATGGCTAGGTAGAACATAGCATTGTTATTTCCGGCTGGGATGGGGGTATCATGGTTGGTATATAATGGGATAATAGTGGCTAATAATGGTGAATGATATTCAATTAATTAATGGATATTAGTGGTTCATGAATGATAATGGATGATACTAGAGGAGTATGACATCAATCATTGGTAGTTAGCAGGAAAACTATGGTTTATGGCAGATGGAAGGAACCTGGTTGGTGCTTTGGAACAGTTTTTATTTTCCATAATAGATGGGATAATCCTTCCCATTGACTTTCATATTTTTCAAGATGGTTAAAACCACCAACCAGCAGTTATATTATTCCCATTACCCTCTGGTAAACTGCCACATAACTATGGAACATCACCATTTTTAATGGGTAAATCCACTATCAATGGGTAAATGTGGTGAACCACCAACCAGTCATCAATGTGGTGAAACTAAACCAGCTGACCTCACTAAACCGGTGTTCCGTCACTGGAATGACGGGACGGCCGGATGCAAAAATGGATCCCCAAATTGGTCGCAAGGTGCCGATTTTCTCAGGGTAGAAAAAGTGAATTAGAAGAATTCAGCCGGAGACAATGGTTAGTGGGATGATAGTGGTTAATAATGGTTACTGATAATTGATGATGGTTAATCATGGTTTAGAATGGTCAATAAGATGGCAGGGGATAGCAACCCAGTGTTAGTTCATAAGGGCCATCGTCAACGTCAATGAGCACATGGACCATGGTCGATATGGGATAGTAAGACTTAAGCATAGTTGATAGTGGTTAATGATGGAATGATGGCAACGTTGATTATTGGGTTTACCACAGTAGCCATGACATTCTTGGGTAATCCAGTGGCTGCCTTGGGGTTGACCCTGCAGAAGAATGGCTTGTCCATGAAGCCAGTAGAGCCCAGTTTTCTGGTTGCTTCCCCCATTGTGTTCTGGAAAAGCCACGGATTATATTCATTTCATTGGGAATCCAGTGCGGGACGAAATCATTTCATGCTGGATATATCGGATATGTCCCCCGTAACAAAATCCATGGTAAAATCCAAGATGTAAACCTGGTTTCATGGTAAATCATGTATATTCATTTCATTGGAAATCCCCCAAAATCACCCAAAAATCATGGTAAATCCACGATGTAAACCTGGTAAACCCCATTTCATTTCTAGGTGATTTTGGTTTGGATTTCCCATGAACATCTTGCCATGTTTTTTCGAGTCGGTCACCACCGCTGATCATGTTCCCAGTTTCTTCACCAGCGGAGACCGCTTTCCGCAGTAAGAATTCTCTCAGTGCTTCGCTTTGTTTCTCAAAATCTGCAAGGTTTCCCCGAAATCAACTTGCTGGGAAGTTGACCATGGTTTTTTCGGTTAACAAAAACCTTAGATTTTCATAGACCCATTGAAGTTAGTGAGCTCCCATGGTGATGTTTGTTGGTTTATGTCCCCCCTAGTGAACTATAGTTCGATACCCACGACACAGCCTAGTGAAACAGCAGTTGTGAAGTTAGCCAAGCAGTCTACTTATGTCTACTTTTCAACACAAATAGGGTAGTTTGTAGTTACATCAATTACATCCCCATACATCAGTTCAACAAATAAATATGAATCCCTGAATCACTATAAATGTGGCATTTTTCCAGTTCACTATGTGAGTTTACCAGAGGCCTCACCATCTCAATGGTCATGACTCAGGAACCGATTCATTGGAGGTACCGATTCCATATATAAAACCTATTTTTGAGGCATAAATTTCAGGGAATATCCCCAGAATTCATATGGCCAAACATATGGTACTAAGTTAGTAGCTCCATTTTTAGGATCCTGAAGATCTCCCATTGATTAAATCCCTATCATTTACCCTAGGCCTCACCATCCCCATATGTCCCTCACCATCCCCATGGGATCCATGGGATCGCCGCAGGAGTGGCAGGAAGCGGAGGTCTGCCAGTGGCTCAGCGAGGTCTTCCTGGCGCCACAGGAGCTGGTGCAGATGGTGGAGCAGCAGGCGATCACGGGGAAGGTGCTGTTGCCAGGCGGCAAAACCTGGAAACCTGGAAACACCTGGAACCTGGAACCGGGGAAATGGGTGGAAGAAATGGTGGTAAACATATGATGGGAAAATGCTGGGAACATCTGGAATGGCTGGAAATTCAGCACTGAAACCAGCTTTCGGGTGGATTTTGGGGTCCGGCGATGAGCAAAGCCCCTTTGGGTGGTTCGAATGGCTTGTGTCGTGGGACCTGTTCTGACACCATATGGAGTCCTTGAGCCAAAAGACATGAGGATCATTTGCAGAAGGTGGAGCCAATATTAGGGCATTCAGCAAGACACGAAAGGCACAACAAAATCAGCAGAGACCAGTGAGAATTTGACTTTCACCATTCCGAATGGGGATAGATCGGATAGAGCCCTGAAATGTCACCAAATAGCTATATCATTTTTGCTACAGTCTACAGTATATGCACTGTGAAAATCCTGTTGGAACTCCAACTGTCCAAAAAAGTCTGTGGGAGACACCAAGGTTGAAACGAACGAATCATGGAAGGTATAACTAACTATAAACAATGGAAAGGACACAACCATTTATATAACATTTACAGTTTGGAGTCATTGGGTGGGGAGACCCACCAACGGCGGATTCGTTGAGCAGTGGATTGGCGGAGATTCATATTAGTTTACCATAATTTACCTTAGGGTACTCTCCAGTAAATGCTATGGAAAACTACACATTTACAGGCGATTTACCTATAAATCATGATTTTCATAGCTATCTTAGTTTACCACTTGGTGGCTCATCCCACTTAGTAAGTGGGTCATAACCCCAGTTATCAATGGGATAAGTAGGGTTAATCCACTTATAACTGGGGTGAACTAACCCACTTACGATTCGTGGGATGACGATCCAGCTCTCCGAGCTCAGGTTGAGCTTGACCGAGAGCGACCTCGCCGAGCTCTCCGTCCCCAAGCAGGGGGAGCTCAGAAGGGCGGCTGGATTGATGATTTTTGATGTGATTTCCAGGGATTCCCCCAAGCTTTTGACTCATTTTATCATATTTTAATATATTTTATCTCATTTCCATATCCCAAAAGATCCCAAAAGCGCTTCTGTTTGCTGATATTACCGTGGCTGCAACTCATGGATGGTGGAATTAGTAATTAGTTTTTTTTCGAGTTCTTGGCTTATTAAATCATTAGATATCCCCAAATAGATATTATTAGTAATTAGATATTATTAGATAAGCCACCCTCAGAAAACTTCATCTATCCCCAAAAAAAGTTGGCTGGGCGCCAATTTTGTTGGGGAACTTCACCAGGTCCCAAAGTTTCTCAATCCGGGGTACGTTTTTATATACACATGATGTCTACCGACAGTATTAATGATATCTATAGACTATAAAGATGACTATAGATATACAGTATAAATATACATATATAGTAGTATGAATGATATCTATAAACTATAGATACATATATATAGATACATTATAGTCAAACCTAATATGTCTACATTTATACATCTATCCCTATCTCTAGTGACAATAGTGATCCTCATCACTGTGATGGATACCAGTGGATTGTTACTATAACTATAGTCAAGGTCACCCTATCTGTGTTCTATCTGTGTGCCATCTGCTTATTTAACATAGCCATGGAAAATAGTTATAGATGGTTTACCTATTAAAAATGGTAGATCTTTCCATGGCTATGTTAAATAAGCAGAGGGTAGATCCAGAATCATCGCGAATCGTTGGAAGGTTCGGGCACCGGCGCCTGCTGATGCTGGCGGCGCACGAGCTACGGCGGCTGGCAATGTCCGCGATGAATCCGGCGCCGAGCTACGCCTTTCAGGCGTGGGAGTTTCGTGGGAGTTACGTGGGAAACTCGTGGCGAAATGGGAGTTGAAGCAATTTGAATAGGGTTTTAATAGTGTTTAATCATTAATGTCAAGCCTGGATTAATAAACCCCTAGGCTATTTAATTGGGAAGGTACCATGAAAGTATCAAATAATGACTATTGGGGGAATACCCCCCTAATTAATAAACCATGGTTTATTAATCCGGGGTTGACATGAACCCTATTAAAATTCATTGTTGATTTCACTATAAAAACCCGATTTAACCATTCATGTTGGTTTCTTGTGATTTCCATTCTGACTGGAATTCTTGGAGGAAGTTAGACCTAAAAATGGCACGGATATACCATCCATTGACATTGGAGAAAAACATTGGAGAAAATACTCCAGTTTTGAGGTTTCACCACTTATATAGTCTGATTCTCTCTTATATTGCCATTTTTTTCATCGTTACGGGGGAAATGACAGGATACTGGGATTTTAAGAAAACTTAGGTTTGTTATGGGATAGTTTTTTGGCAAGACCATACTCAATTGGGATGATATTCTGTCAACTTTTGTCATGGTTTTTGCTGTATTGCCATTTATGGAAGTACACAAATTTCGGATGGTTTTGTCATGGTTTTGCTGTATCCCCAATTTACTGTCATAGATGTCCTTTTCCCACTGGCTTGGTTGATTAGAAGAGGCTTCACCCATTCAACAACCTCTATATTTGGTAGATGAAATATAAAACATGATGCACCAAACTGGCCCATCCGTTTAATTTTCCTAAACAGACTACATGGACTCCATGGTGCAAGCCATCTGATCATTTACCAAAGTTATGGACCAGGCCCCAGGCGTTCATGATGAAATCCATGGATTCTCCGATGTGACATCCCCAATAAATTTTTACCATGAAACGTATCGATGTTCTATCCCCAATCATATTCCCATGAAAATAGTCCCCTTTATGAAACTTATACCCTCTGGTTATGTCAAAATAGCTATTGAAAATGACCATTTATAGATGGTTTACCTATTAAAAATGGTGATTTTCCATGGCTATGTTAAATAACCAGATGGTATATAGTGAGAGTTTTGCAACCACATAATAGTTAATCTCTTGCCACATTGATAATCAACATTTTGCCAGCAACTTTATGTTTACTAGTTAACTGTGGTGTGGTAGTATGATAAACTATCATGTGGTTGACAATTAACCATTATTCATTTGTTACTTGTTATTGTTGTGAATAACATAGTAATTAAACATCATAATGATGTTATTTGTAGTGTTATCCATCATTACATTTGTTACTTGTGATTGTAACCATTGGTTTATAGCGACAATGGTCAACACTCATACTATAAGTTCTTCATGTGACTAACTTAGTTGTTACTTTGTGAACTATAGTACTATCTACTGACGATACCACTGGTAATAATTTCACTGGCCATGATGTTATATCACTAGTAATAATATCACTAGGACAGTATTTTGTTACTTTCTTTGTCAGTGATAATAGTAACAATCCTAGTTATTAGATACCTAACAACCATAGTGATTTGTTCTTAACATGGACACCATAGATAGTACCTACATAACAATAACCATAGATGATACCTAACAATCATAATACCTATACTATGGTTATTATTAGGTATTTACTGATAATAGCAACAATCTACTAGAATACCAATAGCCAATACCATAATAATCTATAATACTATAGATATTATCAGTTACTATAATATTATTGGTAACAATCTATTGGATAATCTACTAGTTATATTATCCATACTAGTAGATTATCCAATAGATTATCCAATAGATTATTATCCAATAGATTGTTACCAATAATATTGAATAATAGTTCTATACTATTATCGATTTATTGGATAATCTCCTAGTTATATTATCCATACCCCATAGGATCCATGGTGCTGGCATATATGCTAACATGACTGGGGTATATTGATGGGATCCATGTCACCATATATAGCAGCACCATGGATCCGTCATGGGTACTAGAATAATCTACTGATAATACCCTCCGGTAAACGTTTACATAACTATTGTTATTGAACATCACCATTTTATAGCTGGGAAAACTCACTATTTCTATGGCCATGGCTTCAATAGTTATTTTGACAACCATTGAAAATGGCCATTTATAGTGGATTTTCCCATGAAAAATGGTTATTTTCCATAGTTATGTTAGTTTACCAGAGGGTAATAGTACCAATCCTAGTGATGGATATGGCGCCCCTTAAGGCGCCCGCCTCGAGCCCCAGCGGCTCGGTCAATGGCTCTGGGCCACAGCTCTGTGTGGGAGGCGACCGCGCTTTGGGTCTGATTTCATCGAGACTTCACGGGGAAAAACGTGGCGATTTTATGGTGATTTCATGTTTTTCTTCATGGACCATGGAGAATTTACTATATTTACTGACATGTTTGGCGATTTGTATGGAGATTTCCATGGGATTTCATGGGGATTTCATGAAAAGCCGGAAGATTTACTCCAATTCATTAGGACGATTTTCATGGGACCTCTATGGGGATTTTCATGGGAGATTCACCAACAGACACTGTATGTTTTTGTCAGACCTCTGACCTTAAGGAGACATGAAATGAGGACTCTGGCCATACAGATGGAGTTCTTCCAGCCAACAGGAGGATTTTTTTCAACCAAGCATGAAGTTTTATTGGATTTTCAAGTGATGTTCACGGGTATTTATTGGGATTTCATTGAGACTTATTTTGATACAAATTGATGTTTCGATTTCAATGAATTTCATTGTATTTCTATGGGTAAAAGTCAATGACACACGGGTGTATTCACCAACCAGCATAGAATATTTAGGTGAAGTGGTGATACCCGGGATGAAAGCCTGGTGATACCACGCAGTTTGATACTTTTTTGTTGCATGAATGGAAATGGACAGATGAACATAGACAATCCAGCTAAACATCAACTGTTATTTGCAGGATCTCATCCAGAGCGTTTCTGTTCGAGCCTGCGTTGCCAGGTCAAGATGTATTTGTTTCAAGGGCTCTGGTTTCATGGCCTTGCCGAATGTCTTGAAACCAGGGGTTGGAGGGTGACAAGGACCCAGGGATCCATCATGGATCCACCTGAACCAGGTAGGACCAAGTGAGGTCTTTGAGGGATTCCCTTGCATCAAGCCACTTGGTCTTTCAGTGGAACAGGTGGCACAAGCCGCCACCCTCAACCTTTCCCGTGACGTCAAAGGCAACGGCTTGATATGGTGCGCTCGGGAGGTGGTGCTATCCAGGATGCAACTCAGATCGACACTGCCAGAGGCAGGCGAATCGCAGTCGGGCGGAGCCTCCCCTCTTGGTGCACCTAGTCACAAGGCTGTTACCTCATCTTGTGCATTGACTGAGCAGCTGCAGAAGCGCATCCTGAAGCGGCAACCAATGGAAGAGTTCCTGCAACTAGCGCCGCATAGCCGCATAGCCGCATAGCGCGACCGCGGAAAAATGTGTGGTGGAAAAGAAGGGACGTTTGATTTGGGGAAGTCGTTGTTAAACTGTGACACATGATTCTTGTTCTACGAGCAGTCTTCCAAAACAGCCTAAATCAGGTTGAGAATTCTGACATACCGTTGACATACCTGGATAGATTGTAGCATGTAGCTGTACGCTTTGTTGGTGTGATTCGAAGACCTAAGCAAGTAGATAGAACAGTTGGACACCAGTAATTATGAGGTAAAACTAAGCACTGACTATACTAGTACCATCTGGTTATTTAACATAGCCATGGAAAATGGCCCGTTTATAGATGATATTCCCATTAAAACATATATTTATAAGGGATTTTCCATGGCTATGTTAAATACATAACCAGATGGTAAAACTAAGCACTATACTAGTACAACATTTAGGAAGACAGTTTTTCTATTTTTTCTGCTTTTTGGCGAGGAATTGAGCGGCTGGGATTACTGACCAACATTGAGCGGGGTATTAGGCAACCAAGACATAACGAAGGAGGTTAAAAGTTATAACCCCATTTATCCATCAAAATAGTACACAGACATTGGTTGTGAATTGGATATCATATGATATAAACTTGAAAAACAGAGTTTCTATCAGATTACGTTCGTAGCCCATTTAAAGTAGCCCTATGTGAACGCTAGCTGCTAGCGGCTTTTGCCAAAGTTCTTCGCCGCAGGTCCTGTGGTCAATGGCAACCAGGTGCCACGGGATGTCACGGGATTCCGGGGACCTGGCGCGCATCTTGGTATCTTGGAATGGCCAGAAACCAACCATAAACATAAGATGCATCAAGGCCATATATCAATTAATATCAATATACCATAAACATTAATTGAATATACAACAGAAATCATATCAATATGTATAATATCAATTAATATCAATAATATGTTGGTATTAATTGATATTAATTGATATTATACATATTTTGATTTCAGTTGTATGTAATTAAAACCCATGATGGCCATATTATTGATATACTGATATATTGATTATTTATGTATGTTTATATCAATAATATGGCCATAATGGTAAACCAACCATAATTATCTTGATGGTTTATAGTACCCATTTTTTTGTGATTTGGGAATTTGGGGGATGGTTTATGGCATTGTTTTGCCATGTTTTACCCACATTACTTGAAGTTTACTTTGAATTTGAAATTACTTGACTTGTGTTGTTTTGGACAGAGATTGGGCGAATCTCAGATCGGGTTGGTCCAGAAATGGGGAATTTTATCTCTCAGAGTTTTTGCGCGCAACAGCCACATGGTTCAGCATTTCATCATGTTTGGGTGGTAAAGACCCATCATTTTTCGACATGTTTTTCCATTTTTGGGTGAACAAAACGCCAAGAAAACAATTTTTTCCGAGTGAAGGCGCCCCCTTCAGTGCGGAGCACGCTTCCTGGCGCCTTGAAGCGAGGGGTACAGGCGAACCTTGGTCCGACTGGAGTAGCTGGATTCTTTGGACATTTTTTTGGGCTGTTGTGAACCTGGGGGAGCTAGCGTTTTTAGTAGCAACTCAGAATTTTGGGGGTTTATATAATTACCACCGGTTTTTAAGCAACCGAGGTGTACTTCGCCGGGGTTGACGTTTGATAGGGAGACTAATTCTAGAAACCACCGAAAACCGCCAAACAGATGAGAAAATTGGGATAGAACCAGCAAACAGATGGAATATTTTGGGTATATACAGTAAACCAATTGAAATAAGATTGGTCGTTTAATACACTTGATCTTTGCTATTTGCTATTGATAGGGATATTTCTTGACTTAACCAGCAAACAAAACAATTGGCAGGCCTCAGTTTGGATATGGTGCCCCTGAAAAAACAACAGTTTATCATAGTTTATCCATAAACTAGAGATACGACATGATATATGGCCACAAAGTGATGACAGACAAACCTTATCTTACTTGTGCTAAACGTAGGGAATTGTTGGGAATGATCCACAATAACATACAATAACTATCAATCATAATCCCAGCAACCCCCAGCAACCCATCCATTCCGTACGAAGCACCTTGGTGGAGAGCACAATTCCCGATCAAGGTTTGGCCGGGTGAGAAAAAGCCCTTGGCCAACTCTACCAGGGAGAGCCCAAGTTGGGTTTCTAACACCGATAGCCCACAGGTCAGGATCATAAAATGGTTCAATGATGTTCAATGGGAATTTCAGGATCCTGAAATGGAGGTACTGTGCCATAAAATGCTGGATGTGTCAATTTCTAATGTGGTCAATTCATGTCAATTCAATAATCCATCCCATTCACCAACCCTGACTGGGGGTCATTTTGCATCATCCCAGTCATGTCGGGGTATAGCGAATACGGCAACTCAGATGGGAACCGATAAACATTTGAGAAAACTTTCCTTGGATTTTGGGCACCACACCTTTCTGTTTATCATCGATTTCTAGTTGTTATTGTTTCTTTTCAGAGAATCTATCATCATTGGATTACCCCCATAGAACTCACGCGTCTGACAAGATGTTGATCCAAGTTTTGTTCATAGATTTGATTTTTTCCTGGACTAATCCAATGTCAATTTTCAGGCATCCCCCCGTTCAAGTTGGCATGCAGGTCCTGCAGTATCCATGCGCGCCGCAGTCTGCCACTGGGTTGCACACCTTTTCGAATTTGTCAATGGAGTGATTCGGCCGAAGAGTCAAGGAACCACAACTTTTCATCTTTTTTTTAATCCTGTAGACTCTGCTATTTGTGAATCAATTCTATGAATGTGGCGCCGCAAGTTTTGGAGGATGAGGTCCCCCCTGAGACGTTAAACAATCATTGGGTCGAGGAAAATCCATCAGGGTGTGGGCAGTGAAGACTATGAAGGGGAAGATTACAGTATGCCATTGATTATAATCACAAAATCAATGGCATACTGTAATTTTGCCCTTGATTACAGTATGCCATTAGTGAAAATTACCGGGTAAACACACAAAAAATCACGTGGAAAAACCCAACCGGGGAAACTCTCGGAACATGATCTACATTTCTGGTGGGTTTTCCAGATGTTAGTTTACTGGAGGGTACCCTCTGGTAATTTAACATAGCTATTGAAAATGGCCATTTATAGTGAGTTTTCCCATAAAAAAATCTGATTTTTCATAGTTATGTTAGTTTATCAGAGGGTATGTGTAAATGACAAGAATCATGAATCAACTAGATGGGCCATGGCTTCCAGTTCGCAAACTGTAAAAAAACCAGGGGGTAACCACGAAAAACCATCATCAACGATTATTATAGCTAGTAGAATAATTACAACTCACCATTTTTCACCACCATTAGATCATTAGGAACTTACTTATATTATTTTATATTTATATTAAACAGTAATTACCGTGGATGGACGAAATCCTGCACCAGTTGTTAGATGGTTTATCCCATTAGAATCCCGTTATAATCCCAGTGTTTCATAGTTACCTTCATAGGCATCCCAACTTGTAATGGTGATGGTAACGAATCTACTGGCTAGTAATGGTTGGTGGTGGTTTATCATGGTTACCCCCAGTTATCATCCATCTGTAGATGGTTTTTTTACTATAAACCAACCATTTTGGGGTACCCCCATGACATATGGACACCGGGACGAGGCCATCAGCCCAAGCGCACAAGTGGGAGGCTGGGTCAGTAACAAAAAAAAAACTCATGGGTTCGCTGCAGATGTTTCCCATGGCATCCCTTGAACAATTTGGATGCAATCGGAAAAAAAGCAACACGAAGAAGTGATGTTTGAACCACGGACATGAGGGTTCGAAGGTACAACCCGGCGGGGAACCACCCAAAAACATCAAAAAGAAACTGCAAACAAGGCAGGAAAAAGACACGGCACACCATCACAAAATGGCCCAAGTTAATTCAGGCTGAAGTAATCAATAAACAGCCAGATTCATGGATTTATGGGAAGATGATGGATTCCTGCAGTTTATGGCACCTCATTACTCTCATTACCCTCCAAGTTACAATATGAATCGAACCAATTAAATCCACAAACACTGACCTTCATGAAGAATCCAACATAAATGACCACGATTTTAACATAAATTTACTATAAGGTCAGTTGATAAGTGACTATAGTCCCAGGAAGAATCCCATTTCTTACTAGATTCAACCATTAAGAATCCATCACTTTATGGACTTTCCACACCAACCCCCACAATGAAGAAACATTCAGCACCGCAGGCAGAACCCTGGCAACCCCTCGTGTACGATCGGCCGGGGGCCAAGAATGGATGGGCCGGGACTCAGAAAAAACTCCCAGGTTTTTGGGGTGAAACCCCCCACATTTTTCTGAAAAAAACAATCAACTTGTTGGTGACAATTCCACATTTTTTGTGAAAACTCCGTTTTACCATGTTTTACCCACATCCACGGAAAATACATGGAGCTGTTGCCAGCGAAAGGGCTACATTTGTGAGCAGTTTCAACTGGTTGGTCGATCAGCTGGTGCTTTCCATCTTTGTCAAAGTGTATGTCCCATGTGGGATGAGAATTCCCATCGACTCGCAACACCCCAAGGCCACTTGGACAAGAGGAGTAGGGACCTCTCATTGTGAGGACACGTCCATGAACTCCACAGACGCCATGGATCCTGGTTCTTAGAGTTATGTTTACCAACTTAGCTATCATAAATCAGCTAAAATGCATCCCATGAAATCACCATGAATGTTTCTTGGCTAAAATCCGCCATGTTCCTCTGGGTTTTCCTCTGGGTTTCCCATGGTTTTCCAACCTTAAAAGGCCTCACCAAACGTAGCTTTCAGGTGGTGGCCCCCGTTCCCGGGCAAAGCTTGGACTGGAAGGCCGCCGCAGCCGGATTTTTTGGATAGGTTTGGTTGATCATGGGATGATGGGAATTGATCACCAAGAAGCGGGACTTTTTTTTTCGAGAAATTTTCATGGGTGATATATCTAGGAACACTAAAAAAACAATTGTTGGTGAGATATCCCATGATTTACTGTGGAGTCTTGCTTGATGATACTGGGATATATCAGCAACGTGTTTTCTTTGGGTGTGTTTTGAAGAATGGGACAAGGATGTGGCTGGCCCAGTGGATGGAATACCATATTTTCATCCACTCTTTGGATCTCTTTCGGGAAGCTATATATGTATATATCAGTAGTACCGCACAAGGCGGTGGTGGAAGTTTCAAAAGTAGGAAACCGAACAAGGAGAGGTTGGTTCTTGTGAATCACGGATGGCAGAGCGAATCCACAGATGGACCGACAGGTGGTTCGAGTTGTGTTTTTTGGAGTGGTTGCAATGGTTGCAGTGGTCACCTCACCACAACTGCTGGATGTAGTGTGGTGTAGTGTAGTGCAGTTGTAATTGTAGTTGTAGTCTAGTGTAGTGGAGTTGTAGTTGTAATGTAGTGTAATTAGTGTAGTTGCAAGTGCTGTTGTTGTTGTTGTTGTTGTGTAATTGTTGTTGTGTAATTGTTGTTGTGTAGTGTAATTAGATGTGATTAGTGTAGTGTAGTGTAATGTATCGTAGCATATGTGTATGTGTAGCTAGTTGTAGTTGTCTACCTACCTATCTGTCTATTTATCTATCTATCTATCTATCTATCCATCTATCTATCTATCTATCCATCTATCTTTCTTTCTTTCTATCTTCTCTGTCTATCTGCAAGCTTGAAAACGAAGCTATTCTGCGAGACGTCCTCCGCGCCCGCCGCTTTAGCGCGCCTACTTCTCGCCCCTCCGGAGCCACAAATCATTTGAGAAACACAGTGTTTCGCGACTTTGCTACCTTTTCGCGCACCTGCATCTTCTGTCTTCTGGCTCTTTCTCTCCTCTGATCTTCTTTCTTCTTTCTTCTTTCTTCTTTCTTCTTTCTTCTTTCCTCTTCTCTTCTCTTCTCTTCCCTTCCCTTCCCTTCGCTTCGCTTCGCTTCGCTTCGCTTCTCTTCTCTTCTCTTCTCTTCTCTTCTCTTCTCTGACTCTTCCCACTCTGCCTTTTCATCTGTCCATATTGTCGGAAGTTTGACTTCTAAATTCTAAAATTCCTTCAGTAATGTAGGAAACATGACATGTTTGGAACAACCTAATGATCAGCTAGGGCTTGGAATAGCCGGGGACCTAGTCTTCACAACTACATGATACATCTACCCGAGAGCATCTACGTGCCCCTACACCTTACACAGAAACACACAGATATGGAACTGGGAGTAGTTTGGCAACCTTGCCCAGAAACCATGGATGCAGGTTTCTCTAAAGCAATAGGTCCCCCAAATCCACCTAAATGCGAACCAGTTTGGTTTTGGGAGGCTGAACCATTGTTGGACACATGGCTTACACAATCAACATGGGTATGTGGCACCAAAAATGCCGAACATGGATAAGACCGTGATTCAGGAAGTGAACAATCTGGGGAATATCATCGACAAACCTAGACAAACCATCGGAGTTCAATGATCAGTTTTGGGTCAAAAAACATCAAATAATTTCAGAACCAACAATTCCCCACCTGTGATCCATACTGTCATGGTCCTTTTTTTTTTTCTGGGCAAACATTAGTTGAGCAGGTATTTTTTTTGGCAATTTTGATGGGGATAACAAAATTAGGATTTCCCTAGTAAAACTTGGGATTCACCAACAACACAATTAGGGATTTCCTACTCAAATTTGGGTAATTTACCTATCCAAAAATTTTTATTTTCCACTTGAAACTTGGTGTTTACAGCCTCGATTTTTTTCCCCACTCAACCTTTAGATTTTTCCACCTAAAATGCAAGAAAACCCGAGTTTTCCCATATTTTCCTACTGATCTCTCCGGGTTTCCCGCCGATTCTCCCGGTGTTTCCAGGGCTCCCACGTGGCAGCGCCGGTGCCTGCCGCGCCGGCGTCGCAATGCCAAGTGGAACTGGCACCGTCACCAAGGGATACGGTGGAGGAGACCGTTGTCGTGTTGGTTTATAAACCATTATATGGGTATGGATCAATACCTATTAATACCATTTTTAGGGGGATGAACATCCATTTACCAGCTATTTTGATGTTCACCAGGGGTACAAGGTTTTGACACACTGCCATATTTAAGTTATATTTATACCTATCGGTTATAGATGGTTATAGTTTTTTTCGGGACACTAAGTTGAACCTATATGAAGTATAGTTATGACATGTTATGACTATGGTTCTAGCTTGGTATAGTTCATAAACCATTCACATCCCATTAACTGTATCCCTCTTCAAAACGGTGATTATTTGTTGGTTCATGAAGTCTAGTTCACCAAGTCGTGAATTTCGCAATTGGTTGGGGGCCGACATCGTGGGGAATCATCATTTCTAGAAAAAACTTCACGGACTTACGGGCCCTAGGGGTACGAGAGATAAATGATGACTAATGTTGGTTGGCGGATGATTCTTTGGTTATGAATATGTTTGATCTATGAGGATCTATGTGATTTCGAGTGTAGGGATAGTCCTGAATCATGATAGGAATATCATGGAATATCTGTTCACCAAGCCATGTTTCATGGGATGGGCATAGGGGTTTCATGGGTTCATTATGTTCATTTTCGGCCCCACGGGGCCACAAAATCAGTGAAACCAGTGATGAAGCATGGTGAAGACAGTGATGAAGTTACGTCATGGATCCAAGTCTCTGTGATGGAGCCACATAGTCATCATAGTCTGTTATTGTTTCCATTCCCAAATGATGAACCAAATATGGTTTGCCCACGAAAATAGATGGAATTTCGTGGACAATTTTCGGCAGCCATTTGAAGAAACACTAGTAAACTAGTAAGATTTGGTGCCTACTCGCAATCAAACATGTTTGGAAAGTCACTATTCGGAATAGAACAGTCATGTAGAGACGAGGCATTTCCATTGCCAAGTTTTTTTGCCAGAGGACAATCCCAATGATGTGCCAGACCTAGACATGTTTTTAATCATGTTTTGCCTGAAAATCACATCTTTTCATATCTTTTCCATTCTTTTGCTGGACCTTACAAGGTTTTTTCTTGTCGAACCTCACATTTTTCTTGGTTCAATCACATGCATTTATTGTACATACTGGTTGATTAAACCCACACATTCTGATGCTCCAATCCAGCTTTTTCGTTTGCAAAGGGCAATCACATACATCAACGCACCACTTTAATCCCGATGTCCGCACTTTTGGTATCTTTCCGTTGGTTGCAACACCATTTCTGCAGCAAAGATCATGTTAAATCCAGGTGACCACACCAAATTTCACACCTAAATCCTGCAATTCTTGAATATTTTTGTGGGTTATGAGATGTTCTGAGAGGTTATGAGGTTCTCTCCTAGGTTTCTCCTAATTTCTCTTGGTTTTTTTTTGGACCATTTTCCGGCACCATTTGTTCCGCGCAGGATGCGTCCAGACCCGGGACAGCGCTGCGCAGTCGCTCCATGTCGCCGCCAGGGGAACCCAGGAGCCAGGTCGCCAGGTCGCCACCTTGGTGGTGAAAAAGCCATAGGAAAAAGCCATAACGGTGATAAATGGTGATTAATAATGGTTATAACATCATATCTGGGTAAATGGTGGTTATAATTTATAATAATGGTGATTAATATATGATTAATAATGGTTAAACATCATATAATAATGGTTATTAATTGTTAATAGTGGTTATAACTGGTGATTTTCATGATGGTTAATAATGGGTAATTAATAATCATCATATAATAATGGGTAAATGGTGATTAATCATGGTTAATCATGGTTTAATTATGGTGGCTAAGAAAGTGATTTTCATGATGGTTATAACTGGTGATTTCTATGGGATTATATATGTATATAGGAAAATTAAGGAGATGTGTAGCTGACTTTTGTTAGCTAACATGTTTAATGTAGGAAAGCCTAAACCTGCCATAAACCAACCATAAACCATGTGGGAGATGGTATCCCACATATGGTGATGACTTGAGGATGGTGCTCAATTTTTTTAGCGGGATACCTACCGTAGTAATACACCAGCTGAGACTTGAATTCTAGCCTCAAAAAATCAGCTAGGACAGGTCAGTCACCACTACTCTACTATATACAGTATATATATGTATATATACAAACACAGTATATAGATCTATACCTATGTACATACACATGTGTATATATATATATTATATATATTATATGGACATACATGTATGTGCACATGTGTGTATGTATATATATATACATAGATTATGTGTAAATCTGTCTATCTGACATCACTATCACTTGGTGTGCGCAAGGCAAAGTCGGCCGATATGCTCCGGTGCCGGGGCACCCTGTGTACCCTGTGCACCCTGTGCACCCTGTGCGCCCTGTGCTCGCAGGAGTGGTGGTTGGGTTGGTCAAATCAACAGATAGAGCGGGATTTGAATGGCTCCTAATAATTATGTTAGACTGGGTGTGAATGGGTTTTCAATGGAATATATCACCAATACGATACTTAGTGTCTGAAAATGGGGTATATAATTACCCTTCAAATGATAATTTTGATAGATAAATGATGATCAACCAAGGGATTTTAGGGTATCGTCGGTATCGTGTTATGTTTTCAGACCAACCCATATTATTGGGACGTATGCCTATACCAATATCTAATGTATTTATATAAGTAGGCAGAGTTTTCAGTTCTAGTTGTTAAATTAATCGAAGGGGCCATTTCCAGTGAAGAGTTAATGATGTGCCAGTCACGGTGCCTGGGATAACTTCGGAGTTCACCCACGAAACATGGGACTTGGGCTTTGAGCCCAAGACCGTTGGGAATTACTAGGATTTGACCTGAAATATTCGGAATTGAAGCATGAAAAAATATGAGATCTTTAAGGGCGAAAGCCACAAAAAGTACGGATGAATGACAAAGGAATGTCATTTTTCAAATCGAGGTTGTACTGTCAATCAACACAGGAGGCTACAATCTATCAGCGCGACTGGGCCGTGACCCGGGAGGAGTCGACCCTCCAAAATCTCCTTTTCGGCTGTCCAAAGACGCAATGCCGCACTCATAGGGCCACAGGTCCTGCTACTAGAGAAGCGGCTGCTCAACCGTAATTTGCCTGGATGTTCCATTGTTGGGGACTTATCCAATATTGGCTTGTCAGTTAGTGAACATATCGGCGTAAGCAATTCGCAAATCAGTGTCATGTGGAATGACCGGCAGGACAAGCCCTTCCCATCGCTTTGCTTGGGAGCCCCTAGCACACAAGGCAGGAACCGCCGCAGGGAGAGGAAACTATGATGGGATGTACCATCCACTTGCTACCAATATAGCTATGATTGTATCCCATAAAATATCCCCAGTTATACATACCGGTATGTGTATAATTGTGTATATATAATTATATATTATACACATACACATAAACACACACACACATATATATATATATATATCTCGAAATTCCCCATGATCTACAAATGTATGTCTAGATGTATTGTCATGTAATCCACTTTCCCCACCAGTTGTTTTTTTCCATGGGTTGGTTCTATGATCAATTAATATCAATTATACGTTTATAAAGCCATTGTGAAAACTCCCTGGATATTTTCTATTTTTTTCTAAGTTACATGATTTGGTGTTACCCACTGGTTGGTGGTTTGGAACATGAATTTTATTTTTCCATATATTGGGAATGTCAACATCCCAACTGACTAACATTTTTCAGAGGGGTAGGTATACCACCAACCAGCCCATATCTAAGATTCACCATGGATAGTTTCTGTTTCGGACGAACTAACCAACTTGGCCTTGGCAAAAATCCCCACGGTGCGAAGACGAGGCCTCCTCGTCCTTGACCCGGCTCTAAGGGGCCAGGGCGCCATGGCCCATGGGCCCGAATTGGGGAACAACATGGGACAACAAAAATGGTGATTATATTGAAATATCATGGGGGTTTAATGGTGGTTTAATGGTGATTAATGGCGATTCACGGGAATTTAACCATTAACCAAGCAACACGTGGTAGATTCATGAAGAACTTAACTATGGCTGCAGCTTGTTCAAACACTGGTTACCCTCAGTGATTTCACATATGGAAAAAAGTCATTCTTCAGAGGTAAATCATCGAACTAGATACAGGATGGGGCCCCCAAGATAGCTAAGTTGGTTTATAAGTGGCTTAACAATGGTTTATGGTAGATATCACTATAGTTAATGGGGATTATAATGGTTTATAAACCAATGTATATCTGGGGGGCCCCATCCTGTAGGCAATGTTCAATAGCTATGTTAGTTTCCAGGAGGGCAATGAGAATCATCTCTTTGTATTCAGGACATGGGATGAGAATCGTCAACTTACATTTCGTTTCGATCTCGCGACCTGACGGACTGCAGATATGAGACGAGAAAACCAAATCTTGTTGGGTATGAAGACTATTTGATGCTCCCCAAACATGCACCTCTATGGTTACCTATCGTTGAAATATGGACAATGCCAGTACATGGTCAGGCTTAAACCTGCATTCTGTTGAGTAAAATATAGTAAAGTCTTAGTTGGCCATAAAACAGTGAGGTGTTTCCCATTTCTGCGGTTGATTTGCCCTTCAAACATCCCCAGCCTTGTGGGCCACAAACCAACCAGAAAGATGGCTGTACCATAGCGGAAAACGAACCGCCCAACGATCCAGCGGTAAGCGGGCAGTGAAGCATGTGGCGCAGGGCGCGTATGCGACATGAATCCATGCTTGGAGGGTCATCCCATTTAGTAACTGGTGAATAGCTGATAAATCAAAAGTTCCCTGGTTGGTGGTTTGGAACATAAATTTTATTTTTCCCCAATATTTGGGATGATGATCCAATCTGACTAATATTTTTGGAAACTAATTCTGTTTATAGATTTCAAAAAGCACGGGGATGCACGGGGTATATCCCAAAAATATAGCAAGTAAAAACATAGAAGTTCGCAAACTTTCACTATTTGAGTGCCAACCTTTATTTTTTTGGACAGTTGCTGGCTGTACCATCCGTTGTGACCCTCCACGGTCCAGCTCGCTGCCTGCCTCGCTGGGGTGGCGACCATTGCTTTCACTGCGACCTGTTGGAAAAGATCACCCGGGTGAAGCCTTCGAACATTTTGTTACCCTGGATGAAGCCTAGCTATGGATTCAGCGAAGTCTTAGGATTAAGCGTTGAAAAAGGGGATTACCGGTACTTTTTTCGGCATCATGGGAATATACTCGAAGCAACGAGTATAATGAGATGGGATAGGGGCGTTGTTGTGTTCTGCTGAACCCAGCTTAGCTCAGGATTGGGGGACCGTCACCTTGTATAAACACCACACACCAACAGTGAGCATTTATTGATGATATTTGGTAGTCGCGATATCGTGGGGTTGATGACGATGATGTCGGGGATGCCGATGATGATGCTGATGATGATTATGACATGTTATGACTATATAATAATAATACTAATAATAATAATAATTAATAATAATAATAGTAATAATAATATATATATATATATATATATATTATACTATATATATATATTATACTATATATATATATATATATATATATTATACTATATGTATATTTCTTGTGATTCCTTGAGTCAATATCATAATTGTCAATGTTTGTTATCAGTATCCATATTCTTATTAAGGTCTCCATCTCTGCCTCGGTTTAAGACGCAAGCACCACTGATAGTTGTCAAAAGAGGCAAGATCCCCAATGTGATGAATACAGTTGATCCAGTTTGGCAAAATGCAGCCTCTATTCATAGAAAGCAAGATCAACAACGTTTGGCCCATGCGAAATTGGGGGCCGTGGCAAGGATGCTAGTTTTTTTGAAGACAGCAAACCAAAGAATGCACGAAAACGTGGGTATCCAAGCGTCAACCTAGTCTCTTCATTTTTTGGACGTCATGGCTAGTCTAGTGGCTTAAGTTTTCACCAGAGTCCATAATTGAAGCCGTCTATGGCAAATTTGTCAAAATTCGTCAAATTTGAAACTTAGTCAAAAATGGTCAACATATGTGCAAATCTATCCTCAAATTAGTCAGAATTAGTCAACATCTCTCTCGAAATTCATCAAATTCGTCGAAAAAAAACGGGTTTTTCAAATCCTCAAAGATAGCGAATGGAAACACTCGGGATGAATTTTACCGACGTCACTGCGACATCACTGGGATGATGGCAGTCAGGTGGCTTCCATTGAAAGTAAGCGGCCTTAATTCGTTAGTTGGGGAATGATTAGAGTATATTAGGTTGAAGAAGTGCACTTTTCACACACCGTCAATTGAACAAAGCATTCTCACCCATTTGAAGACTACAAACAGCTGGCCGATCGCCCAGCGGACATGGGCTCAAGGCCCTTAGCGTGTAGGGGAAT
>Ga0126342_10003243_pt1 | contig 26692 bp, 15 predicted proteins | sample Cyp1metagenome_FD_92528 | JGI IMG/M metagenome (GOLD analysis project Ga0126342, IMG submission 92528) | Coral microbial communities from Lord Howe Island, Old Settlement Bay, Australia - Cyphastrea 1 metagenome | ecosystem: Host-associated > Invertebrates > Cnidaria > Coral ...
GAAAGTTCACCAAGTGAGAACCACTCCAGCGGAAGGATCTGTGCTGACGCCAGCCCAGGCGGGGCAAATCCTGACCATGGTGACCTGGTTGTCCCAAGTGGCAGGAGCCAAATCTGATCCAGACTTGGACAGATCAAATGATGCCGATTACATCCTATTGGCGATGCTTCTGTTCGCCTTTGGAGTTGGATGGACATTGGCATGGATCTGGTCATGGCGCCGATCCACCAGGTGTCATCAAAACGATGAGCCTGAAGACCTGGTCTTCTACAAGACTGGGAGTGGCACAGTCCTGCATAGTGAAAGAGACTGTGGCCATTTGAAAGCAGGCAAGCGCATAGATGCCTGGACGGTTTGCAAAGACTGCAACCGTAAGAAGACGCGCTAGGGCTTGAGCTGACAGTGGCTCAAAGGGGGTGTCAACAGTATGACTGTGACACCAGGCGGGGTGTTGCAATTTCATGTACAGAGCCACCCCAGTTTTCACTCATACTCCGCAGCCCTATGTTCAAGGAAAAAGAGCCCAATCGCTGACCGTGTTTCACAACATCTATCTATCTATCTATTATATAGATAGAATCGTGTCAATCTTGTTGCCTACATGCCATTATATATCATTATATCCATACTATATATCACATTAATATCATTAATATCATATATTATGTATCATATACTGGTTGGTGGTTTGGAACATTTTATATATTTCCAGAATATATGGGATAATCCTTCCCATTGAGTAATATTTTTCAGAGGGGTTGAAACCACCAACCAGATACTTTGCAATCTATTCTTCTTAGGCCATCGAAAGACAAAACATCAGGAACAGTTTTGAAACTGCCGGGTTGGTGTAGACATATCCACTTGCAAGTAGATTTCTTGCAGCTATACAAACCATTGGTTATAAACTGTTCATTAATATGTGTTACTACCATATATATTAGTATATATATATATATTATTTATATGTATGTATATATATATATATATATATGTATGTATATATATATATATGTACAAATTGCAAATTTGGAAGGGTTTAGAAAGCAACAATTAGCGAAAGAATGGCGGGGTTTTGTAGATGGGGTTTTTTAACGACCTCACGTCGTTCTCCCGAAGCCTGGAATCATGGTTTATTTCAGGGGAATCATCCCAAAATGGCCCAACATTTCAGGTTAGTGAATGATTATAATTTACCCAGATATATAATTATATATATATACATACAATCAAACATATATACATACTATGATATCCCAATTTGGATCTGGTTTTGTACTCCCAAAAATGGTATCCCATGGTATGCCAATGGCTGAGCCATCGAGCTCTTTCCCATTGCATACCCATTGCCATCCTAGTCACATCGCCATTCTTGAGGGTGAACATTTAAAATCATGCATCCCACAAAATTTGTCCGGTTCAAACCTACTAAAACTCCCAGAAAAATGGTTAAAACCTACGAAAACTCTCAGAAAATTGTTAAAACCTACTAAAACTGCCAGACAAATGGTTAAAACCTACTAAAACTACCAGAAAAATTGTTAAAACCTACGAAAACTCTCCAAAAATTGTTAAAACCTACTAAAACTCAAGAAAAAATGGTTAAAACCTACGAAAACTGCCAGACAAATTGTTAAAACCTACTAAAACTACCAGAAAAATTGTTTAAACCTACGAAAACTTCCAGAAAAATGGTTAAAACCTACTAAAACTCCAAGAAAAATTGTTAAAACCTACGAAAACTCCCAGAAAAATGGTTTAAACCTATATAAAACTCACAAAAAAAACGATTAAAACCAACAAAAAACTCACAGAAAAATTGTTAAAACCTAATTACTAAAGCCCCCACACAAATCCCATTCAAAACCACATGAGCAAAAGCTCCACCCTGCACCTCACGTCCACGGATCTCGTCATGGGATCTCGCCGCTGCCGAATCTGCCGAATGGCACGCGTGGCACGCGCCGATCTCGCCCGACTCGACCTAGGCATCGATGGTCAAGTGGTGGAAAGGATATGGATATTTCTTATAATAGGGATACCCCTGAATCATCCATTTTAGATCGGGATTTTCGGCACAAATCTATATCTCGAGCCCTCCAATGTGCGGAAAAATAATTATGTTTGTTGGTTTATAACCCCGATTAATATTATCGTTATATCTACCATAAACCATAGTTCATCAAGTTATGTGCACCAACTGAGCTATCGTAAACGGGGGCCCCACATTGTTAGTTGTGGTCTCTGAAAATGGCACGGGGGATCCCCAAGCCACCGTGGGTTTCAATACTAAAATGGTTTAATTTGGAGGATTTGGGGGTACCATTTGGTTATGACTAACAGTTCGCCATGGAAAGATCCACCCATCTTTAAGTTCGGTAAACCATCTATTTCGATTAGGGCCATCGAAAAACCATGGCGAACTGTTAGTCATAACCAGAGAGTACCACCATGGCTTAGGAAACCTCCATATGGACAAAATTCATGGAGATGATGATAGGTGATGGAGATTTCAGGGTGGAACATGAGGATCGTATCTAAAGATATCTAAAGCGGATTTTTAACGCGATTTTTTGTTTAACAGAAAGCACATGAGGATGGTGTTCCGATAGATTTTTTGGAATTTGGCAGAAACATCTCAGCTTTTATCCAAAAGAAATATGCGGCGACATACGGATTCAAGAGAAAAAACATGAGGATTTATCCAAAGAAACGTGTGGAGTTGAGATGATTATGCAAAAATAATGGGGACTTTAAGCAACAAGCATGGTGTTGAACCATTCAGAACACTGGAATCAATCGAATGATCAAACAAGTAAATTGAACCTTCAATAGTTGGGATATAAGCAAACACATGTTTGTTTTGTTCAAAACATGAAACATAAAATGTTAAACCAGCTAAGACTATACTGAGGCTAATTTTTCGAATTACATACCGTTGTTCATGCGTTCCATTCCTTGTGGAAAGAAAGACAACACGAAAGAAAACGTCATCCCAGTAATGTGGGATTCACCCTGGCCACAAACCATCCCTAATTGGGGCTGGGATATTGTAGGATACCCTTTGGTAATGAGAAAAAACACATTCTGGTTGGTGGTTTCAACCCTATATATGGTTAGTATATGTTAGTATGGTTTAATCCCATTGATTATCATACTACTAATATAGCTATTGAAGCCATGGCCCAGTCGAAAGTTCGTTGATTTACAGAACTGAAGAATGGTGGATCTTAAGAATCTTTCCAGTTCGTGTTTTGGGACTGTTTACCATTCAACGGGTAACTATAGAATTCCACCATTCCTAGTTGCCCTACAATGTGGCCCCCCCCAGTGATGTTTGTTGGTTTATAAGCCCCAGTAACTATAGTTATAAGTACCATAAACCATAGTTATTGGAGTTATAAACCAACTTATCTATCTTGGGGGCCTCACATTGTAGTTGTGGTTCATGAAATTGGGAAGAAACCCTCAGAAATGGGATCATGGGAATACAAAAAAAAACGCCTGTTTTTGGCTAAAAATCACATTAACCATGACTGGGGTTCATAATAAACAACCTCCCAGTCAAGTAAACTGGGGTATATGCAAAACATACCTTACTTCGAGTGATCCCCACCCTGACACATTATTCTTGTATAGTTTTTGACATATCATTCGCAAGTATATATCGCATATATGTATATATATATATATATTAATATACATTTCATTGAAATATATACACATTGTATGACACAATATGTATATGTATTTACATATATATATATATATAGTATATACATATATATATATATATTGCGACATTCTTTCTGACATTCTTTCTAGCATTCTCTCTGGCTTCTGGCATGAGTTCGGAGCATGGCGCCCAACAGTTGGACTGTGAAAATCTGACCCGTCGTTTTCGGTTTTCATCACCTTGTGAGTTTCATTGGTTCCGAACGAGTTCCGAACGACATGTTTGTCCACAAGGAAACAAAACTCTACTGGAAAGGCCGGCAGGAGGCCGGCAGGTCCTCGGTGCGAGGATGAGAGGTCAAAGACAGTGAACGCAGAGATGGAAACCGTCAAGACAGTCAGACAGGCACAAGGTCAATATTTCTATCCGTCATGGCGAGAACATGCGAAAACGAGAACGACATTGACACTGGCAGTATTCAGAATATTCATTTGGATCATTTAGTTTCATTGCCAATCCTACAATGTGGGCCCCCCCAGTGATGTTTGTTGGTTTATAAGCCCCAGTAACTAAAGTTATAAGTACAATAAACCAAAATAGTGAAATTGGAGTTATGTGCACCAACTTAGCTATCGAACGGGGGCCTCACATTGTATAGATTCAGTATATTCAGAAAGCTGTGTCAGCATACAATGGATCTAATCCTTGCCCGGTTGGGATTCGAGTAACCCTACTGGAGTTCCATGGAAATCCTGCCCTGAAGCACGTCTATCTTTGTGCTTACCCTCCGGTAATCAAACAAGGTGGTGCCCCCCCAGTTATAAATGGCCTATAATCCCACTAACTAGAGATATATGACCTATAAACCATAGTTACTATTTGCACCAACTTTGCGATTTAGCTCACTGGGGCATCACCAACTTAGCGGTGAAAGCAACGCGGCCCGCCACGTTTGATTTCCAGGTATGTTATCCCCCACAAAAAACCATGGTATGCTTGGTGAAATCCAAAAAAAAACCCTAAAATTAATGTGCCATGTTGCTGGCTTGCTATCATCCAAGTTTGATGAGGCTATCCCCCATGAATGATTGGTTGTGTCCCAGCGATTCCACCCCCACAATAGAGGGGAAGTTCCAAGTGCGAAGTTCCAGCCATTGTTTTTCGTTTTTTAGCCACATATCCCATTAATTCCCACTACATGACTTGGTGAACAAACAACCTACCTGGGTGGGTTAATGTAGTTTATCACTGGTGCGTTTTACGTAGGGAATGGATATATATATATATATATAAAATGATATATATATATATATCTATCTATCTATCTAAATTGGCCATTTCGATCTAAAAAACCGACAGCAACACCCTGTCCTCTGTGAGGCGCGGAAGCTGCGCCACTTTTCGCGGAGCTGTCTGGAAGACTGCTGCGACCCATAGATAGGCCCTTTGGGGGTTCCAAACGTCATGGGGAAAACCATGGGAAAACCATGGGAAAATGATGATTTATATGGGAAAATTGTGATTTAATTGGAAAATCAACTATTTCGACCGGGCCATGTTCAATAGCTATTTTGACATGACCAGAGGGTAGCTGGATGGTTTCTAATGGAAAATGCCAATCTAATAGCTGGAGGATAAACAGGGGTACCCCCATTTTAGGAAACCTCCAAGGGTATCTTTTAAGATGCGTTTTCTTTCCTCCGAAATTGTCAGGTCAAAATGTTATTTAAGATCATTTAAACACATGTTCGAAAGCCGCAAGCTAACATTTTGGGGACGTGTATGAATTTTGGGGGGTGCCTGCTGCTACTTAAGATGATCCCGCTGACGTCGTTTTTTTGACCTCACGTCGCGGCCGAGCCCTGGAATCATGGTGAATGTATAGGGAAGTTATCTCCAAATGGGCCAAGAATTCAGTTTGGTGAAATATGATTTCATTTACCCAGATATATTATTGTACTGGCTGGTGGTGACTGGAAATGTTTGGAACCATGGAATTTTGAATGACTTTCCATTCAGTTGGGAATGTCATCATCCCAACTGATGAACTCATATTTACCCAGATACAGCCAGATTTCCATTTAATCGCAATCCAAATCATCTGAATCACGAGGTTTTTTTTCACTCGGCGCGTATGTATTCCACTAATAACTTCATGAGATACAACGCGTTCTGAAAATATTTGGATCAATTGATGTAAATAAATTAGGTATGGTTGTTGGTTGGGAGTATTGACACATTGATCTCAAAACGCTTTGCCCCATGAACTGGGCTAGTCGTTCACGTCTCAGCCACAGTTATGGCCCAAAATACCAGTTATAACATGTTATACTGTAACTAATAAATGGCCAGATCTGCAGGGGTAATTTAAACAGATGTTCCTGGCTATGATCATGATGAAACGATCTGAAGAGAACATGTTTTTGATATGTTTTTTGATAAAAAAAATGTACAGTAAGCTTTTTTTTGGTGGGTTAAGTACCAAACATACAAGGATATCATTAATACTCCTAAATACAGTACCATTGTCGATGGGTTAGTACACGGGATTATGTGTATATATATATATATATATGTGCTATAATGTAGTTAAAACAATGCCATAAACCACCCATGACTGGGAATGGTAACCATACCACCTATAAACATGGTGAAATTGGGGATGGTGTATGGCATTGCTTTAATTATTTTATCATGTTGCTTGAAATTTCACAGCTGCTGTGCCCCGTTTTTTCCGCCGTTTCGAAACAGGTTGATAGATGGATGTGCGAGTTGCGCCCCGGAGAAATGTGAGGTGCAATACATGGACACAGGAGCCTTGGCCCTTTCTTGCCATCATCGTAAATGGTTTTTACAAGTGAATTAATTTTAATCGCGCGGCATATCTGAAGACTGAATAGATCAAAAGAAGGATTTGTAAGTTATATCATATTCCATGATCCAAGTTACCCTCTGGTAAACTAACATAGCTATTGAAAATTGCCATAGAAATAGTGGATTTACCCATTAAAAATGGTGATTTTCCATAGCTATTTTGACATAACCAGAGGGTAGACTAAAAAATCTGGACCAGTGATGACCTGGTAGTTTTGAAGGCTTCACCAAACCGTAAAACGCTGGGAGTTTGGAATCCATAACGGATCTATTCCTCAACGAGTTCGAAAACATCAGCAGAGAGAGAACTCTGTGAATAGAAGCCGTATCATGATCGGGTTATAATTTACCTGGTTGGTGGTGACTGGAAATGTTTGGAACCATGGAATTTTGAATGACTTTCCATTCAGTTGGGAATGTCATCATCCCAACTGACGAACTCATATCTTTCAGAGGGGTAGGGCTCAACCACCAACCAGTTTACATTTGACCATGTCTTTTGGTTTCGCAGTTTGGATCATGTCTACTTGACAACCGTTTAGGCATTTGGGGGATGGGATCAGATTCAATATCTCATCAGGACGGGTCAGCAGGCTGCTTGATGTGCTGGACACAGGAATCGTATGTGGTTACAACATGTTACAACCCAAGTGATACCCCGCTTGGAATGGAATCGCGTGAGTCACATTGGCTGATTGTCTTTTGAAGCCATGATCAAAACACCGAACTGTTGGTTGCGAGTGGGTTCGACCACATGGTCTGATTTTTCATTGTGATGGCCTGTGAAAGGAACACATACATAGATGAACCAACCTGTATTTTATGGGATTTTCGTAGTAGTAGAGGTGAACAAAATGGCATACACCAAGAAATGGCGAACGTGACATAGTCGTATGATGTCGTATGTTTCAAGACTGCCCCGAAAAGATGGATACACTTAGGGTTCAGGCCAGGGGTTATTACTGAAAAACGCATATATATATATATATACAAATACATATACATATACATACATATATATACATACATATTTTTACATATATATATATATATACATATATATATATATATATTTATACATATATAAACATATAAATACACACATATACATATACATATATGCATGTACAATATATATATATATATTTATATATATATACATCCATACATCCATACATCCATACATCCATACATCCATACATCCATACATCATTATATCCTTACATCCATACATCCATACATCCATACATCCATACATCCATACATACATACATACATACATACATACATGTATATATGTATATATGTATATATGTAGATATGTATATATGTAGATATGTTGATATGTATATATGTATATATGTATATATGTATATATGTATATATGTATATATGTATATGTTTATATGTATATATGTATATATGTATATTTGTATATGTGTATATGTGTATATTTGTATATATGTATATATGTATATATGTATATATGTAGATATGTAGATATGTAGATATGTTGATATGTAGATATGTAGATATGTATATATGTATTTACGTATATCGGTATATATGTATATATGTAGATATGTATATATGTAGATATGTTGATATGTATATATGTATATATGTATTTACATATATATGTTTATATGTATATGTATATATATATATGTATATGTACATATGTATATATGTAGATATGTAGATATGTATATATGTATATATGTATATATGTAGATATGTAGATATGTAGATATGTTGATATGTAGATATGTAGATATGTAGATATGTAGATATGTAGATATGTATATATGTAAATATGTAGATATTTATATATGTACATATGCATTTATGTATATATGTAGATATGTAGATATGTCTATATATACATATTTTATATATGTGAATCTAACTATCGGATTCAAATCTCCACAAGTAGGGATATGTGGTGCCTACAACTCAGGAACCTTTGTTTTCCCACTGAAATTCGCGGAACTGCACCAGGAGTGATGAGCGGCGCTCCGTCGCCCAACAACTGTGAGGTCAGCATGCCCGGTGAATTCCCAGAAAAATTTGTCGCTGGCAATGGAAAAGCACCATTTTTTCTCACGGGAAGATCAGACTCATGGAACTATCTGGGGATTACCCTCTGGTAAACCAACATAGCTATGGAAAATGGCCATTTATAGTGGATTTTCCCATTAAAAGTGGTGATTTTCCATAGCTATGTTAGTTAACCACAGGGTAACTATCAATAAATGTTTTTTTTTCACGAATCAATGGGCATAATCATGAGAAATATTCGGATATAACCCCCGATAGTCAAACATGGCTTGATGGAAAATCCACCATTTAGTTCGATGATTTTCCAAACTATAAACCTCGATTTAGTTCGGGATTTTGAAGCTAGCCAATTTGATGACACCAGAGGGTAAATGAGGATGAATTGGGATTTGTTCCTAGAGTTGAAATTGGTTTCTGCTGTATGTTCTCCTCTTGGGTTTGTCTGAAAATTATTGAAAATTGGGTACCCCTAGATGCATTGATCATCATTATCGCTGTTAAAATTATCATAAATACGGGTGTATACCATATTTCAGATACAGCCTAGACTGCTACTCTCAGTTTTTACCCTCTGGTAAACTATGGAAAATCACCATTAATAAGTAAATCAACTGTTAATGAACCATGTTCAATAGCAAACTATTTGGCTGGGATCCAGCCAAGACGAGATGGGTGAAATCAGGACTTTTTTCCGAACCTGGGAGTGGCCAATGCGGCCAATGTTGGTGCTGGAACACATCTTTCCACCTGATCAATACGAGTCATTGCCTAAGGATTCCTTGGACTTCCATACACCATTTGAGAAGGTGGTTTTACCTGCTCATGGTAAGGAACATATATATATATATATATAATTATATATATAATTATATATATAATTATATATATATATAATTATATATATATAATTATATATATATATAATGATACCATGAAAACCCCATTTATCAGGATGTTTACCTAATTTCTATATAGATGGTAGCAAGGTTTCGGGGTTTCACATACCTTATTAGAGAATCTTTGGAAGTCTTGGGATTAGGATTCATTAGCAAGGCACAAACTAACAAATGACCATTATTTGGGTTGAAAAAACAATGACCATTTCTGGGCGTAGTTGAGAATTGAAACCGGAAATTGCACCCTACGGCCCTACGCAAAACATGGAAATGGCAAATCCCCGAACATCCCTGAATTAAATGGAGGCTAAGATGTGATTTTCGTGGGAAAATCATATCGAAAATCAGCTGGAGGTTTTTCCAGCCATGTTGGATTAGCGGGGATTCACTGCGAGGTGCGTTGTAACGCAGAGTTGGAGGAAGGCAAAGCATCACCAGGAGAGGGTGAGCCGTGGAGGAAAGCTAGGGCTGGTGCCCCAGTGAAACTTAACTAGCTTTGTTATGATTCCAGTCGGTTAGCTCTTGGGGTTATGCTATATATATACACTCGTTGGTGGTTTGGAACATCTTTATTTTTCCATATATTGGGAATAATCATCCCAACTGACTAATATTTTTCAGAGGGGTAGGTATACCTGAAACCACCAACCAGATATATATATATACATATTCTATAGTGTATAGTTAGATGGGGTGACATGAACCAACTAGTCACTGGACGGGCATCCCCTTGTAGTTTAGCCGACAAACATGGCAATTATTGTATAAAGTCTAGCTTTCAAACATGACCGTCTTACAGTCTTACAGTCAAACAAGGAGGACGTCTAAAGAGGTCGTGGCTTGAGAATAACGGTTGGTGGTTTAACCTTCATTGGTTTGGCTAAAAAATGGTGGTTGTTAAAATATGTTAAAATCTGGGTCCTTCTGATTTTTACTTGTACAGTAGTCTTTCATATGAGGACTGATGTAGATTGGGATTGCATGACTTGCTACACTGGCTGGTATATGGTGGTTGTGCATTGTGTTTCCAATTCTAATATAATAGGGAGTATTAGGGAGTATTTTATTATGTCATACGTCAGACCGCTACTTGTTTTGCCGAGTCTCAAACAATTCAGTTGGGGGGAATACCATTGAGTAGCAGGGAATTCATTACTTGTGAGGAAGCCCCAGTTCATCGGCAGGCGTGAAGCAGAATCTGGGTTTGACATTACTTATTGAATCCCCAACATAGAAAGGAAAGGGATGTAACTACTCAGCAAGAAAGGGAAACCACATTGGTTATACCGTCAGCGATGGGTAGCCAACGAACCAGGTAAAAAAATGGTTCAATCTCAGGGATCTCACTTGATATCTAAGAAATTCTAAGAATAGTTATCCATTTGTTCAGCATTCCCAATAGTCGTCGATTATGCCTCTGATTCCTTCTAATGGCTGAAATTCCCCCATTTGTCGTTTCTGGGCATCTCCGATCGGGCGAACACTAGGAGCTCAAATGAGTCTCGACTATGGAGAGGTCGAAGAAAGTGACACGTCCAAGCAACTTCTTCGTGGATACCTGCAGGGGGCTTATTTGACCATTGCCGCAGGCATCATCATCACATGTCGCTTGGTCATGACATGGGAAGATAACTTTATAAACCACCCCAAAAAATTGGGAGTGAACCAAGAAAAAAGGGAAAGATTGCCAAAAAACAAAAAGGGGACATATGTTTCTCAGGAAACCAAGATAGGTAAGTTGGATTAAGTTAGTTAGTTAAGTTTATAGCTGGGCTAGCGATTGGATCTATGGTAGAGATCAATCCATAGTACCGGGGGGGTACCTGATGAGTTTGATGCCATTGAACTAGGTAACTATATCAATGTTGTTGGGTGATTTTTGAATCACCCTATGTACAATAGTGCTAATACCCAGATGCTCCATGTATGGAATATTTAACTACATTTGGGTCATTTTTGGGGTGAATGTAGGTAAATATACCATACATGGAGCATCTGGGATATGTCCTAATTATGTTACTGCATCTCACGTAAAAATGTAAGGTTCAGGTGGGTTCGATCAATTGATGTTCCCCCATTCGTAGGAAACCTCCATGTTCGCTCGGTCATCGAGGTTACTGTATCCCATTTGAGGAGATTGAGGAGTTTCAAAAACCTTGGCGTTGGTTGATGATTAGTTGCAATGTGGGGCCCCCAAACGTGATGTGAATGTTGGTTTAGATTCGCCCCAGTAACTAGTTCGTTATTTGCGTACCACAAACCATATAGTGAAATTGGAGTTATGTGCACCAACTTAGCTATCGAACGGGGGGCCTCGCATTGTAGGGCGTTGTACTGCCCAATATGTCGCAGGGATTGTCAGACTGCATGAGCTGGGAATCCACAATCTCACCAACCATCGAAAAGGATCTATTTTGACTTATTTTCCCGTTCCCCATTATCTTCGAAATATTAGAGGTGAATATTATACTGTACCATAAAATCACACTTAATCCATTATAGGCAGGATTTTCCAAAAGGATCTTGACATTGGTTCAATGGCCATTTCAGGAACCGATTGATTGGAGGTCCCTAACATATATAAGGCCTATGTAAGCGCTAAATTTCCCCCAAATATGGCCAAAAATATGGTACTAACGTACCTCCATTTTAGGATCCTGGAATTCCCATTGATTCGTTGCTATTTCTTGCGGCATGGCGGCTTGCGTCGAAATTCCAGCATGTTCCCAGGTTACTACTTCCACCTCTTCGACCCTATGAGCCACTTGTTTGACCCTAAAAATCAAGGGACTGGAAAGAAGTTCCTGGTGAGATAACGGAGTAATTCAACCTTGGTTTGATAACCCAGATGCTCCATGTATGGTATATTTACCTACATTTACCCCAAAAATGACCCAAATGTAGTTAAATATTCCATACATGGAGCATCTGGGTTGGTTTGAAAATTGAACACTTCAACCTTTGACACCAAACGTTGTTCCAAGCTCTAGTGAATGATAGCTACAACAGCCAGTTTCCCGCCAATCTGGAATCTTGGGCCATTGGGAGCAACGATCAAAGGAGCAACATGGAGCAACCTTTGCCAATAAAATGGGGATGTTTCAGCTAGCCATGTGTTTGAGACTACCCTCTGGTAAACGTACAAAAAACGATCTGGAAAATCACAATTTTTAATGGGACAACTCACTACAAATGGCCATGTTCAATAGCTATGTTAGTTTACCAGAGGGTATCTGTATCCAAGATTGGGCATGACAAGATATGTTTTTGGGGTGTCGCTCCGAAGATGGGGTATCAATCAACCACAAAGTTGGCTCATAAAAATACGGGCATCTCCAATGTTCAACAACCAGTATTTTGTGATTTCGATAAGTTTCCATATGTTCAATATGTTTCAATCATGTTTGGTATAATCCCCAATAACCATCAATATATAACCAATACTTCTCAGACGGGTGGCTCAAACACCAATCAGATTCTGGGATAATTATTCAAGTATTGGCTTATTCTGGATGAGACGATGGAAACAGTAAATGGTTGGTTAATGGCTCAGACCTCATTTTCCAAGAAACCAACTATCATGAGGTTGAATCCGTCAGTTTCTGGGTGAAGCTGGTGTAACCATGACGATGACTCGGTGTAACCATGACGTTATAACTCGCAGATGGTAAGAACATGTAAGAAACAGGGACCCTAAGTCCCTAAGCTGTTTCAAGGCGACTATATACTGTATGCATATATGCCTGAACTAACCCTAAAATTAGGGTGACGAAAGCCCCAAGAACAGTTTGAGGATGGTCGGGTGAAGCGATGTGTCAGGTGATTTGGGCGTACCTTCACCATTGCAATGCAGAAGCAGCTTTTTGAGCCACCTGGACTTGACGAGCCTACGCACATGGGCGGTTTCTGGCTACGGAAAATACGGAAATAAACGATAAGCAGGTTGGATGAAATTTCAATTTGTGGCCATACAGAAATTATTAGAAGTGTCTTTTCAACATGGAAATCAGAAGCTCACGATGTGCCTTTTCGGAAAGCTTTATTCAACACCCCTGGAATAACACACACACACATTCATTTGCTGTATTTACAAATTATAAAGCGGTTCTACGACACGTTTGCATGGTCGTTATTTGTTATCCATCGGTCCATCATGGTCCATCTATCCAAGTAAGTTCTTATGATCGTGGACCTCATATCACACATCGAGCCGCGTATAGCCGCGTAGACTTACTGTAGCTGATCTAGAAATGCACCGGTTTGAGGCTTCAAGCGGCTTTAAGAAAAATGGATAAGCAACAGTAACCAACAGCAACCAACAGCAAATTATGGACTGGACGGATCTGGACGGCTCATAAAATTCCACCAGTATCAGCTACACTGCCTCAACGCTCCGGAGACGGAAGCTGCAATTCAAAGCATCCAGCGTTGCAGACTTCAAGGTGAGGAGATGCTCAGCCTTGATTTGTTTCTTGCTTACCTCCCGGAATTGCAAATTCAATAGCCTAGTTGGTGGTTTGGAACATTTTTTATTTTTCCATATATTGGGAATAATAATCCCAACTGACTTTCATATTTTTCAGAGGGGTAGGTATACCACCAACCAGTAGCGTAGCGAAAACATGGCATTTTGAACAACGAATGGAAACAAGGGGTCATGGAGGTCCTCTCATTTTCAGACATCCCCCAACAAATTTCCTCCTTATTGTCACTATCCATGTGTATAATTGTGTTAATAATTATATACAGTATGTTATATACATAACACTATATGTATACATATCTATACTTATAGTATTTAGGATGTGGAGAATATCTTCAACACGGCCTATTCCCAGCCTAGAAATGGTTATATTTGGTTGATGTTTTCTGAATTTCGACGTGACACACTGAGGATACAATACCGAAATTGGAGGTCGGGCCTGGACATTGTTGGTGGCCGGCAGTCACCAAGGGATAGTAAAGGGGATGAACTGATTCCAAGCAGTGCCTAGTGAATTAGCAGTCTATTTGAGAACCTTTCTTATATCCTGGGGTTCACTGGCGATAGATTTATATCATATCTATATCTCTTAAACATGTATATATATATATTGCAATTAATTATATTGTATATATATATATATACACATCTGGGTAAATTATAACGACCTCACTGCGACCTCACTGGAATCATGGTTAGTAAGGGGAATCATCCCCAAATGGCCTTAATTCAGGTTAGTGAATTATTATAATTTACCCAGATACATATATATGCATATCATATGGACTCCATAGTTTGAGACCGAAGGCTGCCGCAGTTTTGGGATTTTTTCTCGGCTGGTGGTTGCGGCCGGTGAGGCATGGATTGCGGCCTGTGGGGCCAAGAGTCTCTAGGCTTTGGTGGCCCCACCTTGTTGGTGGTTTCAAAGTTTCAAGATGTCGTGTAAATTGATACATTATATGGGAACGACTATGTATATATATATATATACATGAGAACACCATAGGAATGATGGGACTATCTGGGGTTTAATATATGTAAATGAGCACAAACCATAGGAATAATGGGACTATCTAGGGTTTGAGCATCAATGATAGGTGTTTTTTGCCCCAAGAATGATTGGCAAATATTGTTATAATGGGAAGTGAGCTATACCATAATATACCCTCCAGTGTCATGAAACATGCTTGCTGGAACATGCTTGATTGCCAGAGGGCATATATTTGTATATATATATATACATACACATGTTATAATATATATATATATATATTTATGTGACTATATACGTATATATGACTATATATATACATACATATACATATACATACGTACATATATATATACACATATTTATATACATATTTATGCGACTATGCATGCATCGATATGAATAATATTTTTATGAACATTGGGCATATGTACATGTAATGAATAAGCAAAATGTGTGGCAAGTTTTGTGAATTTTCTTCATGCATAAATCGTAGACATGTGTAAACCATAATTGGTTGACATGTGTTCAAATTTGCCATCTCTAAATTTGGTTGCTAACCTTGAAGAAATCCGTTTGCCAAAGATGCTCTGTGTATGGCATACGGTATACTTGCTGTTAAACCTGCTGGAAAGTACACAGCAGATAATCTTGTATGGAGCTCCACTGCACAGAGATAACCTAGTGCATCCTAGCTCTATTCCGAAGTATAAAGTCCCACAAAGTGTGCCTTAAATATAGGGGTTTCCTAAGTCATATGGTTACCCCCAGTTCTCATCCATTTGAGATTGGGATTTTCCCATGATAAACCAACCATTTGGGGGATCCCCCATTTATGGAAACCCCAGTTGGTAGGTGGTTTATCCCCTTCTAATGGTGGTTTATTGCCAGTGTTTCATAGTTCCCTAATCATCCATTTGGGGGTACCCATATTTGGAGCATCATTGGAGCACGTCCATCCTCAAGGTTTGTTACCTGTTACCCCCAAAAAAGAAGGCAAGTCATCGACGTGAAAGGGGAGACACCCGGTTAAACATTGACATGTCATGATATGTTCAATTTCTATATATATATATATACATATACAATAGTTCTAAGTTCCAAGATAAATCATACCACCAGCCATACAGAAAGTGAAATACAGTGGATGGATCAAATCCTTCACCAGTTGAAAACGGTGGTTTATCCATGTTTCTCCTATGATTTATAGGCGTTCCTTTACATGTTCCACCATCCTTTGGGTATCTTTTGGTGCAGGATTTCACAACAACTGCACTATTTGATCAATGGGATATTCCCTGAAATTTAGGCCTGAAAAATAGGCCAAAGATATATGGTAGGTACCTCCAATTTAGGATCCTGGAATGGCCATTGATTTGATGTTCTAGGTGTGAGATTTGAAAACTTGAAGAACAATTGATGATGTTCTAAGTGATTGTCCTAGGCTGGTTACAAAAAATATCCATATGTTTGAAGCCATGAGCTATTCCTGTTGCCAGCTTCATTGCCAGGGTGAAGCCGATGGCTGTTTAAGGTGCCTCCCTTCAAACGAATGGATGCCCATTCGATGCCCCGCCCTTTGCGCCTTGGAAAGCCAAGCCGTAATTTCTTGGAGCTATCTCCCGTAAAGTACTGGTTTTTGTATACTATAAGGCATAATTACGTTACATGAATATGTATACTATACTATATATGTGTATACATATACATATATGTAATCATATATATATGTTATATGTGTACACATTGCATCAATACAATATATATATATAACATTATATAACGCTTCTCCCGTTGCGACCGAGGCGGTTACGGCCTGAATGATCCCATTGACACCCGAGACTCGATGGCACAACGGTAACCAATAGTAAACAATAGGAACCGTTATAGTAAAAACCATCTACAAGAGTGAAAACCAACAGTACTATTTTACAGTGGGTGTAGCCAGTTAGTATGTTAATAAAATTTAAAAAACAATAGTAACCGTTATAGTACCCTCTGGTTATGACTAACAGTTCGCCATGGAAAATCCACCCATGCTATAAATAGGTAAACTATCTACAAATGGGTCATGGCTTCCATGGCTATGTGAAATAACCAGAGGGTAACATTAGTAACCAACATTAGTGGGATTATTGGTTTATCCCATTGGTTTATCCCATTGGTTAGTGTGTTTTTCTAATGGGATATATCTAACCAATAAATAAAAATAATGGGATATATCATGATATATCTAAACAACAATAGTGGGATATCATATTCAATGGATTGGTTTAAGGGAAAATCTACAGGAGACCATAGTTTTTTTTTACCACGGAATATAGGGTTTTCCTGTAAAAGTTCCTTTAGACCCAATAGATTGATTAATTAATGGTGATGAATGGGTAGTTAGTGGTGATTTATGTTTGGTTAATGGTTTACTATATATCACCACTAAGTACCCACTATATGAAAACACAATTTAACTTCATGAGTATTCACATTCGTGGGTAAGAATTCGTGGTCAGCAAAGCCCTGAATTTTTGGTGGCTTTATGAACAGCTAGCCCCAAAGGTAGTGATCATGATTTTATTGTTGGCATCTTTTTGGGGATGATTAGGATTGATGCGAACCATGGTGCTGGTATATTTACCTACAAAACTGGGTGATTTTGTTCGGGCACATGTTGGTAAATATTCCAGCACCATGGTTCGCATATGGGTAGGATTGATTTATAAGATCTGATTTAATGGAATATTATCTATAAGACAACATGGGTTTGTTTAAGGTGATTTGTTATTTTGCTAATTGGAAAATCCACCATTTGGGGAATCTATAGTGTTTTTTTTTTTTTGGGGGGGGAACCCCTTAAGCAAATCCAAGGACATGATGAAATGATGGAGTTTTTTTCATTTTGGAATTATCCAAACGAAGAATGGGGATAGGATCCACTCACCGAAGGGATTCTGTGCAATATTTAGCCAGCAAGATGAGAAACCTTCTAACTTAGCGTTTCCACACTTAGAGGCACTTCTCTCACATTTTTCCAGGAACAGTTTATTGTCCCAAAAGGGGGCACAGGGACCGGTTTGCTATATTATATAATTATCAATTTTTATCCATGATCATCAACCTACCTATATATATATATATATTGATTGTTGGATGTGAAGAAGCCTCAACAAAAATCAACAAACATCAACAAACCGCTGGGAATTCATGGCACAATTTTCATCTCCCAATGCTATCACTGCTCCCAGGGGATTGTGCCATGTGTTGAACAACTATCCATTGGATATTATACATTTATTAAGATTTGTTAATGGACTATACATAGATATTATCATAGAACAACTAATCCATTATCCCAGTGATTTATCAATGGGTTATCTATGATATATATATATATATACATATCCATTTGGATAATCACTGGTCCCACGGGATTGTGCCATGTGTTTTTGAAAGGTGTCATTGGCAGTTCCATCTATCGCGCGGATTCGCGACTCTGCTTGGCAGCGTGGTGCCTCGGCCGAGTCGTTCGGGTTGCCGGGAAAACATGGGGAATTTAAGCCATTTAATTAACATTAAAACATCATTTGACCTGAAAAAACATTTAACATCTTTTTTGGCTAGGAAACATCATATGATCGGAGATATGATCGGGTATGAATGGCATTGGGAATCGAATGGAAATGTAATTGGATATTGGTGAGATCTTACTGGGACTTTAATAACAAGAATATATTAGTGACTATTAGTGTATATAGTATATCTGTATATGATAAGAACTGTATTCAGCAGAACGAGAGGGGTGATTCCAAAAATGTGGGTATACCGGGTATACCCTTAAAATTGCTTCTTCACTATGATTAACCAGGGTTTAGACATCTGCTCAGGCAAACTCGCATTGACATGGCTTAGCATTTTTTGGTGAAAAAACGCCCTTAATGTAGTAAACCCAACAATGAACTATCCTCGAAATGTTCATGTTGATGGGTGGGATTGAAACCGTCTCCAAATGGTAGGTTTATGGCATTGGGTTTACCATATAAAAAAGGATATGGTGTGGCCGACATGACGAAGACATGATTGAAAAAATCAGCGGAGCCATAAATTTCAAAAATATGTTGGATTTGGGTATGGGTCAAAAGCATGTACTCCTGCTGAACATCAAAATAGCTGGTAAATGGATATTCATCCCCCAAGATAAAGTATAACAGGTATTGACACGTCCCCATTTCATGCAAATTGTCCAGATGTAATGATTTGGCCAACACAAAGTTTCTCCACTCTAAGTGTGGATACGTCCACCATAGACCCAACTTGCCTACCAGGCGGGCCCAATTTAAGCCATCAATCCTAACTCCTTTTGAGCCGATACCAAAATTCTGTCTGGGCGTACTGGTTAATGATGAATTACTGGTGTTTTTCTGGGGATAACTATGACTGTGACCATGAACTTGAAACAAAAACACATGTTTGATTGCTTACAGGGGATTCTTAAGCTACGACGTGGTGCCTAGCTAGCTAAGTTGGTTTATAGGGGATATGACCATGGGTTTTATGGTAGTTCTATCTATCTATCTATCTATCTATATATATATATATAAATAGATGTGAACACATGAACACACATTTCACTAGGGGGCACCACCTTGAAATACAATGATGATCATATTTATCATTGGTTATATACCCATGTTATCTCCATGTTTGTACACAAATCATTTACTGCCATAGTGAGAGATTTGTTGACCATGAACCCCGGCCTCAACCCCAGGCATGCCGGCTTCATCAAGTGGGGTGGCGGCTGCGTGGACGTGCGCATCACAGATGGCCGAAGCACTTTTGAGGCGGAGAGGAAGAACGGCATAGAGACTCCGCTCAAAGTGGATTTAATGGCTGGTTGGTGGTTTGGACCATTTTTTTTTCCATGTATTGGGAATTTCATAATCCCAACTGACGAAATCCATCATTTTTCAGAGGGGTAGGGCTCAACCACCAACCAGATGCGATTTACCCGGGCTAAACTAAGATGTGAACACCCATTTACCTAGAAAAGGATCTAATTACAAGTTGCTTTTCCACATCTATGTTAGTTTTTTTCGGAGCGTTTTTTTGGATGTCCCGGGATTGCATTATGGCATAGGGCATCAAGACATAGGGACTTTTAATGGAGATAGAACGGGAGATATAATCTCACAATGTGGGCCCCCCCACTTATGTTTGTTGGTTTAGATTCGCCCCAGTAACTGGTTCGCTATAAGTACCATAAACCATAGTGAAATTGGAGTTATGTGCACCAACTTTGCTATCGAACGTGGGCCTCACATTGCAAGAATATTGTGGGATTATTGCGATTTACCTTCGGCTGTCATCAACCATGGCTGGGAAATCGCCGAACCCGCCATGGAGAACGGGGCTGCTCCAAACAAGGTAGCTTCAAGAGGGGGAGAGGCGAAAGGAAACAGTTTGCACTAAAAAAAGGCTAATTGTTTCCTTCTCATGGATGGCACATTCAGAAGCATCTAGGAATTCCCCAAAACCGGGAAAAATCGTGGCTTTCCTTGTTTTTTCTAGCATGTTCTAGTTTTTTCTAGTTTTCTCTATGTTTTTTCTAGCTCAATCTAGTTTTTGCTCGTTCCCCCGTGGAAAGGAATAGCTTTCTGCGGTATTTTTTAGATTGTTCACGGGTTATTCAGTTCTTTTTTAGTTTTCTCTAGCTTTTGCTGGTTTCCATCGTGGGCTAGCATTTTCAGAAACAGCCCTCTTTGAAACAATACATCAGATGTGCCACAATTATAAATGAATAATTTTCTAGAACTCGGCTGAGATTCAATCTATTACGGGGCTATCATGGGGTGTATCATCGAGTTGTCATGTGGTACATAACTGTGGCCATTACTAAGAACTTTTCAATACGAAGAATATGATGGGATAGTTTGGTACACCTACGAGGCGGTGTTTTCCAATGACATGCTTGTTGGTTTGGAGCCACACATCTAACCATATATGTACCATAAATCCTAGACATTGGGTCACCGGGGTCACCAGCACTGTTTCAAACTGGTTTAGCTACAGAATTCCTCCCTTTTTTGTTGGGAGCTTAAATACACTTGTGTATGTCTGACAGTGAGAATCAGAAGGGATTTCACCAGAATTGGAATACACATTGACAGATGGAAAGACTTGGCATTTCTGATTGAGTATATAAACGAACATTGGAAACATTGGTTTCAATCAGAAACCATAGTATATAACCACATATACTCAATCATAAATGAACAATGTTTTCTATATGTGGTTTCAATCAAGAAAACGCAACGGATGTTCCAAGCAACCCCCACGATTTTTGTAAAGGGCAGCTTCCAAACGTTGGCTTTTCGTTGAGATTGGGCAGACCACCAGCCCGTGAACAGCAGCCCGTGAACGGCTTTGTTTTTAGTCTGCGGGTGCAAAAACCTCATCAGATATTGCTGGAAAAATCCACAAAAAGGCCCTTAATCATCCAATACGTGGAGATGTTGGATTACTGATCCAGTTCCTTATCAAAAAACATGGACATCTTCTATAATTATGTTTTTTTCACTGGAAATGATTTTTCTTCAGTTTCCTCTGGAAATCACTGGAAATTACTGGAATATCAACATCAGAAACATGTTTTTTGGAACTCTGAGTCACCCAATGCCATGTCAGGACAGTTTGGCATTCAACTCGTGGTTTCCATTCGGCTTGGAATTTCGAGAATCCTCAGGCGATCGTTTGCGGTGGCAAAAAACTGTTCGATTGTTTACTTGTTGAATGGTGAGCTTCCATTGTCAAATTGCTAGAGGGTAATACCTTGGTCGACTCCACTGATATATTTGATACCTGAGATTTATATATATATATAATTGTTTATATTGTTTATGCTTCTTGCCATTCAATAGGGGCAACCTTTAGCAGCAAACATGACTTGCTGGGACTTGTTGAATATATTCCGCTTGAAGCGGATCATGCTGTGGATGGGAACTCAAGATAATTCAAGCACCCAAAAATCGCGATATAGACGGATATAGCTCATAAGTGGGTAATTAAACCAACTGGTAGTCTAGAGTTTTGCCATCAATGCGGGGACATACCTTTTGTACCCAGCTAAAAGTGAGATTTCATATGGGCTGTAGAAAGTTGTCAGAGGCTTAGGTTCAAGGCTACAGAAACTGGGTGAAACCTTGGCGAATCCTTGGGCCAGCTGCTCCAGTAGTGGCGTAGCAGCGTAGCAGAACTTGGAAAAGCCCGGTATGTTTTCCCCCTTGGTTTTCTGTGGTTAAAGCAATGTCATGTTTACCATCCCCCAGGAAAATCACCATTTTTTGTTAGGTGGTATGTTTACCATTCCCAAATTGGTGGTTTATGACATTGTTTTAACCACATGATTTCCAAAGGAGGCTCGCCACTGAGGGTGGTTTTGAGTTGGTCATATGTGATGCCCTAGGCATCCCTGGGCAAACTTTTGGTATATTTGTTGGTTTAGATTCGCCCCAGTAACTATAGTTATAAGTACCATAAACATTCATAAACCATAGTTATTGGAGTTATAAACCAACTTATCTATCTTGGGGGCCTCACATTGTAGCTGCATAGTACAGTATAGCCTTTTGTTTTGATTTTGGCGGTGAAGAATAGACTAGCAGGGCCAAAGAAACGTTTTTTGTTGCAGCGAGATAATAAGATTCTCAATGATTCTTGGACATGGTGACATGCACCCATGATTAGGAATTTTGCTGCAACAGAATCCCAACATCTTCGGATAATCAAGTTTCCCCAGCCGGTGCAGGTGCTAGAAATTGTAGATATGATCAAACTCCTACACTGCTCCTTGGCACCAAGGGACATGCTTTTTGGGTGTCGTATGACCCCTGCAGGTCTTAAAACAGAAGTGATTGTTCAAGAACGAAAACCGTTGATATCCAGAAAAGATCGTGAAAGTTATCCGAGGTACGCCGTTGAAGGTTTTAGAGGCTTAAATACCTAACCTCACATGATAATCAGAGGTGTAACTCTGGGCTACCGGAAGGTAAGGTACTGCTGGTTACCATGTCCCATTGATCGTTTCACCAGGAACTTGGACTACATATTGCCAGATTACCCGGCCTGGTAAACATACAAAAAACTATTGAAAATGGCAATTTGAATAGTGGATTTTCCCATTAAACATGGTGATTTTCCATAGTTTTTTGTATGTTTACCAGAGGGTACATTGATTACATTTCGGGAGGAAGTATTTAGATCCTTTAAAGCATCCCTTTTTGGTTTCAATATGCGCCAATCAAAAACAGCTGTCCGAGAACGACTATTTATCAATGATCAATACAAAGCAAGCCTGATGGCTGTCACTTTTGCTTTCGGTGGGATTAAGGTGTACTCGTTCAACCAAAAATCACCAGAATCTATGATTCCCATTGTCTCAAAGTTTGACTCTATTGGACGCTGTTTCGCTGTTTCTCCACGCTAAAAAAAAAACAACTGACCGGCCTGCGGAGGCTAGTTGTCAACATCCTGCTCTTGGCCTCTCATCTGAAGCACGTCCTCGCGATTTGCTGGGCTCAAGTTCCGAAGTTCCAGCGTTAAAGAAACAAGCTGTAAAGAAATGGGTATGGGTCAATACCTATAGATACATTTTAGTGGGATGAACATCCATTTACCAGCTATTTTGGGGTTCACTAGGTACCAGGGTTTTGACCCATCCCCAAATAACTGAGATTTGCATAGATTTGGTTGCCAACATGATTGGAGAAAGTCAAGCCCCACTGCAAAATCAGACAAACCGCTGGTTGGTGGTTTGGAACATGTGTTATTTTCCACACTAAAAAAGGGATAATCCTTCCCATTGACGAACTCATATTTTTCAAGATGGTTAAAACCACCAACCAGATTTTTTTTTTAAAGACTCTAAACCATTGTCTAAACACCACTAGTTGCTGATCTCCCTCTCAACATGCTCCCAGCAATGAATCAGGCCAATGAACGTTACTTTGTGGTGCAGTTGGGCTCACATACGGGTATAAGCTGCTTAAGTTGGGATATAGCTCCTATATGTCTAGACTAGAGTTTTACAACGTTATACATACTATATATCTATTATATGCAAAATTAATATTTGAGCTGAACGGCACCCCCAAGTTTATAGATTGTAGCCTCTGGTAAACTAACATAACTATGGAAAATCACCATTTTCAATGGGTAAATCCACTATAAATGGTTATTTTCAATAGCTATGTTAGTTTACCAGAGGGTAGCATATTGTAGCAATGATAGCCGTCCTCCGTGTCCTTTGAGGTCGGTTTCTTATCGCTGCGTCCACGCAGGAGAGTGCCTCTTGGCAGCGTTGAAAAACCGCAAGCTGAGTAGCCGAAGCGCAGTAAGATGAGCAACACAGATTATATCACGAAAGGTAGCCTAGGCTACCTGAGTTCTATGTACTTTAGTACTAATTTAATACTGGGGATCAGACATATATATATATATATATATATATATATACATAATTATTTATATATATATAATCTTTATTCATCTTTAGCATCTTGGTATTTAACACTGACTGGTTGGTGGTTTGGAACATGAATTTTATTTTTTGCATATCTTGGGAATTTCATAATCCCAACTGACTTTCATATGTTTCAGAAGGGTAGGTATACCACCAACCAGATATGTGCCATGGTGAAAATTTAGGGGAATTGCATATGTTGGAGGATCGTCATCAATTCATAGAGGACCATACCAAATATACCATGTTTTACCATGGCACATATGATAGATCTTTCTACCAGATCATCCGTGTGGCTTGTCTGTTTCTCACGATGCTTCAACATGGTCTCTGGTACCACTCCCCGGGTTTTTCCAATGCTCAGGCTTAGCAATATACTCGTAGCTTTTGATCAAGACCCAGGTACCGTGGTTTTCACATCATCTACTCCCATGCTCCTTCAAGTCGTGTGGGTCGAAGCCCAAACACGGGAATGAACGAGAAAATGTAGTGTAGATGTGTCTCATCCAATTTCATGCGTATTTTTCCGAATATAAATGTATATACAATTATACAATGTATATATATATATATACATATGCACAATTATACTATTTATACTCAGTATTGAGATACTCCTTTGTGTATGTATTATGTATGTATTATATATACGTATACTATTCATATATTGCATCAAAGTTTTTGCTAACCGCATGGCAGATGGACAATTCATTCTTGAAACACCTGTGACCCTTTGGGTTTTGTTTTACGTCCATGAGGGCAACAACATCTTCTGATTGCCAGGTTAAAGGCCAGGTTATAACTAGCCATCGAAAGATCCACCCATTTTTAATAGGTAAACCATCTATTTCTATGGGCCATTTTCCATGGCTATGTTGGGTCATAACCAGATGGTATAATATAATAAGGTGTGTGTTTGTTTCTTGTAATGTTATTCTATCAATATGATCCACCATTTTTTAATAAAAAAAATAGCAACAGTCCGTTGACATTGATGAACAAGGGAATTCCCGGCCCTTTGGACCTAGGTTTTTCTGGTCCATGATCACTTCGCTGTGGTGGTACTGCACCTTGGAGAACTAGCAAAGTGGCTTTGTGGGAATATTTAGGGGAACACAAAGCAAATTTGATGGTTTATCATCATTGTTCTTTCTAGAACAACAATTGAATATACGAATGCCCCATCATCTTTCAAGATACATATATTATATAAAATCACATCAATACATTATACCGTATATTATAGATATATATATATATGCCAATGCATAATTAGATATACATATCATATATACATATGTATATTATCATATCTTATTTGTAAATATTTCCTCCACCTACTTCGGGCGACACAGCTACTTCGGTGTTCATGTTTCAGCCATCCTATTGAGGTCTTTTGCTGTTTGTTTTTGGCAGTTTCAACAAAAACTGGCCACATTTCTACGAACATCTGAGTGTCACAGAAACGTACAAGGTGGGGCCCCAAAAACGAAATCGCTAGCTTGGTGCAATCAACTTGGCAACCTACGGTTGATTAGGAGTAATTATATAACAAACTAGTATTCATGGGATTTACAATACCAACAAACATAAACGGGACGGGCACATGATAGTTATTTGCCACTGACTTATGGTTTAGTTATGAAAGCCAGGTATAGAGCTAGAGATAAAAAGCAAGTGACAGCTGAACATTTGAGAGAAACCCCTGACATGTCATGGCTCATCATCAGTTTCCCTATGAACAATGTCATTTCGGGCTACAATGGTGATAGGCTTTTCCCTGGTTTCCCCATTTTTGGCCCCACAGCCACGACAAATCAGAAGGGATTTTGTCGTTGACATCATCGAATTTTGACATCACCCACGGACTGCACTTCACGTTCTTGGCATGTCAGCGCGCTTAGCGTCGGCTTATAATCCCTTTCAATTTATTTTCCAATATTATACATATATATATGTATATTATATATATTATAAATATTATATATATGTATATTATATATATATATTATAAATATTAATTATATATATATATGTATATTATATATATACGTATAATGTATAAATGTGTAAGTGTATAAATGATCAGATATGTGTACAGTGTAGACTATGTCACATGTAGCATATATGTTTGTATATGTGCTGCAGCCATTTTAGTGCTTTCAGCTACCTTCGAGCTGACTGAGTGAAAAGGTGCTGA
>Ga0126342_10003244_pt1 | contig 26677 bp, 25 predicted proteins | sample Cyp1metagenome_FD_92528 | JGI IMG/M metagenome (GOLD analysis project Ga0126342, IMG submission 92528) | Coral microbial communities from Lord Howe Island, Old Settlement Bay, Australia - Cyphastrea 1 metagenome | ecosystem: Host-associated > Invertebrates > Cnidaria > Coral ...
GGTAGTAGGTAGTAGGTAGTAGGTAGTAGGTAGTAGGTAGTAGGTAGTAGGTAGTAGGTAGTAGGTAGTAGGTAGTAGGTAGTAGGTAGTAGGTAGTAGGTAGTAGGTAGTAGTAGTAGTAGGAGTAGTCGTAGTAGTAGTAGTAGTAGTAGTAGTGGTAGTAGTAGTAGTAGTCGTAGTAGTAGTAGTAGTCGTAGTAGTAGTAGTAGTACTAGTAGTAGTAGCAGTAGTAGCAGTAGCAGCAGTAGTAGTAGTAGTAGAAGTAGTAGTAGTAGTAGTCGTCGTCGTCGTCGTCGAATCACCTATTATGCATCCATTATGACAACTTTGGCGAGTTGTTTGCCCCAGATTTCGCCAGGATGTCCTGAAGAAGAAATCTTGGGCCACCTGTCTAGTCACGGCCGTTGGGAGAGCTGGACATTTAACTGCCCAATTCAGGCGTTGAAAATCATGAGATCTTCATGAGATTTCATATCATACATCATACCATATTTCTAGAGATGAATATCCCATTCCCAATAGAAGTTTCAACTCTTCCCCGTTTGAATATTATGGATAAGGAAGATGGGATGTGTCACTTGCACTTCCCCACAGGTTTTTGAAAGGTGCGTCTCTAAAAATTGGAGTACTCCGAGTACTCCAAGACCAGCAGTGTCGTTGAAAACGACCACTTTTTGACTTAGAAGGGCGTCCCAGTATGCTGAGGACCGCCCTTCAAATAAATGCGTAGATTTAATTTCAGGGCTTGTGCTTCATCAATAATAAATTCTATTATAATCTATATCAATTATATTAGCCAACCCCTCCTAAGGTACCTCTCTCATAGGTAAGTAGGCTTTGGTTCCAGTGAAATAATAATAAATGAATACACATGAAATACACTAAAAACGTCAGCAGAAAGGTATGGTACAATCCCCGTCTGGGAGCTTTAAGGTTTTATGTCACCCAATGCAGCCCGACACCAATATAGGCATACCACTGGTATGTTCCCGTTAGCCCCACTTGCAATCATCGGTCTTATTATCAGCATGCTTCACATCCAGTTTCATCATGGCCTGCAAATGCCAAGCTAAAAACGAAGAACAACAAAATACTTGCAAATGGCAAATGTTCCCTTTTTTGTCGAGGTAGTGTCAAAAGATGCCCTGTTGATCTCATGCTCACACTGATTGCTGAACATGCTGAAGCAAGCACATGTGAAGAGCGTGGTGTTGTTTATAGGTATTTTTGGATTAAGAGCTGTGGGATGTTTCGTTAATTCTGTTTTTGCAAACAAATGCATTTGCGAGAGTGTACCTGTACATGTCCATGGTTTTCACCCTCGCATATCAATATTCACCTGTGTTTCCCGAGCAGACGAGAAAGTACATCAAACACCGTGCTAGAAAATAAATACAGCAAATGAGTTTTAAAGCATCGGCCTTACCTTCGGAGAAGGCTTGAGAGAAACCTGCCCAACAGTAATACGGTCTACCCAAATGTCCTGACAACCTATATTTATACCTAAGTGTTAACTCGATAATTAGCATCAAACCTGCAGCACTATACAAATACAAGCACAGGGTGACAGCTATACATGTTGAAGAAATATTCCCAAAGATAACACACGCGCTGCACATGTTACAAGTTCTTCAAGCACAAGTGGATTTAGTTTGAGTCCATACCATGGGAAAATTCGCGGCAGGCGTTCTTCTCAAGTCAAGACAAAATTCCCAAGATTACATAAGATACCTTCCGTTGAATGTATTGTAACCTAGTCGCTCAACTGGACGATGCGTCTCAACAATCACATACAGTCGCACTTCTTTTAAATTATCTCTATTCTCTTCTATGGGTTCACAAAAACACTCAGTTTCATCCCGATCCAAAAGGGGACCGGGATGGCAAGATTTTCCACTTCCTTCATTCATAATTATTGTATTTATGCTTTTCATGTGAGCTTCGTACTATCAATCACAACGTACCCTATGTCTCCGTGCGCAGATCTGGTGTAAATAATTTGAGATCCGTTGCTCCCACAACATTGTTCAACAAAAAACTCCTGCTGTTCACACCCACATGTTATCTCCGTTCGCCTTCGCTGGGTGAATCCGTCCATGTATGCCGATCTCACGGTTCCATCACGGTTCCTGCCCTTTCCTCACGGTTCCGGCCCCTTTTCTCACGGTTCCGTCACGGTTCCGGTTTTAATAAAGCACCTGCAAATTTTGGTTGAACCACAAACCGGCGCACAAGCGCATTCATATTACAGTACATATTCTTTTGGGGGCAATTGCGCGCGCATGGCATGATTTCTTCAGCTGATTACATATTGAGCTAGAGTCCTGCAATTTCTTACAAGTTGCTGCTTTCTGATCGGCATTTCAGCTTGCCAGCTTGTTTGCATTGATGCATGCCCTGGATCTTGTTCAGAACAAGAACGAACGCGACAACCATGTAAGTGGTGAGCTAAATACACCTGGCTACGGAGGAGTTGAGCATTTGACTGCTAGAATATATAGTTGCAAGATCGCTGCTCCGCAGACTGTTTGCTTTTATGAACTACGAACAATTGAAACATTGATTCATTCCTAAAGCCACTTGCAAGCTGCAAATCAAAGCATTGATTAGGAAATGATCAGTGCCAGCAAAGGTTAGCACAATCTCCAGGTATCGGACTCGATTGTATTGCAATGCTTCGCAAGGCATTTCCTATAGACATGTTCCAGTATGCTGGTTGCACTTCTACCTCGCTTTTCTAGAGCGTCAAGCTTGCGTTTGTTTTTTCATTGTGCCTGCATGCGTTTGCGATGTCAATATCCCCCCTCAGGCATGCATTCCTAGTCCCACGAGAAAAGCCAACATGCTAGCGGTGCCTTCACTGCTTTTCTTTTGTTCAACCTTTGTGGAAAAATTATCTGCGCTCGAGACAATGACAGTGTAAATCTATGCTCTATACTGTACCGTAGGTGCTGCGATCATTCGGCATCCAGGTGATCAGCAGTATCAGACTACTAGGCACCAAATAGACAGTAGAATTCCTGCAAACCCAACATGTGGTCATCTCTGCGCGTGTTGTTGGAGCATGTTCCAACTGCAAATCTGCAGCAAATAATATTTGAGGCAAATGCATTTTCATATTGCGACGAACCTAGCAGCCATTTCGTTTCATTTCAATGAATAGTTCACAATTTTTGCACACCTGGAGTTACCAAGACCTTCATTTCATGATACACCAACCTGAATTGCGTTTAGCTTTCCTTCCTTAAATATTATATATATATATATATTCCGTATATTCCCAAGACAAACCCTTTCAAATTTGAAAACACAAACCATGACTCAAAAATAGCGTGCACTGTGAGCTACCTTGATCCTTGATTGATCACGAGGCAAGGCTGGTTCCAAACTTGGTTCCTGGAACCAGTCTTCGTTACCTTAAATACAGGTAACCAGGCCGGTTCCGGATATACAGGCAACTGGAGTGCTTGGGATATTAACTAAACAGTATTGTAACCTACAATTTTAAATCAAATATATATATATATACCCTATGGATCCAAGTACCTTCTTAGGAAGTGTTTGGGGTATGATTTGGGGGGTTAAGTACCTTCTTAGACAGTGTTTGGATCCATAGGGATATATAATATGATTACATATGTATATATATATATAATATATATATATATAATATTTCTACAACTTGAATATGTAGCCTTCTTTCATCCAACCGTAGCCTTCCGCCGAGGACGTGAAGTTTTTGTTCAGCGGCTGCGGCGCCAACCTCCGAGCGCTGGACGGTGGCACCGAGGGCGCCAGTCGCGAGCAGCTCTTTGAGCCCGGGCCACGGAGGGATCCCACGGAGGGCCCGGGGGAGATCCATGGGGAATTCGCTGTTCAGAACGGTGAAAGAACGGGGATCACTGGGAAATTCACTGAGAAATGGGCTGTCTATGGGACTCTTGAAGGGATTTGAATGGTTTTTTTGTGGATTTGTCTATGAAGAATGGTGAAACATAGATGTAGACCTGAGAAAATGGGGATGTAACAAATGGACAAGTGATGATAATTGAAATATAAATTCATGTTTGGGTGTGTCTGGAACTGGTGCTTTGGTGATGGATACAGGAAGGATAGTGATATTAATGGGGATATATCGGAGATATGGTGAAACATGGTGAAACATGGTGAAACATGGTGAAACATGGTGAAACATGGTGAAACAAGGTGAAACATGGTGAAACATGGTGAAACATGGTGAAACACGGTGAAACAAGGTGAAACATGGTGAAGCATGGTGAAACATTGTGAAACATGGTGAAACATGGTGAAACATGGTGAAACATGGTGAACCATGGTGAAACATGGTGAAACATACGGGCTTGTTTAGCTTGAGATTTATATAGCCATCCGAAATGGTGAGTGATTTAACTGGATATTTACTGATGGGAATCTAATGGTGTCATAATTAGAAAATAACAATACACATCAGTACACCATGATAGAACCAACTCGATATGATATATTGTTGTGTCTGAAAATTGAACTTAACCATTAAGCATGGGAAGTTAATAGGTTATAGTCATTATTGTCGATATAATGTGATAATATGGTGCAAATGGATGCAAGTGGGGGGGAACCCCAGTAATGGCCATTTGAATATTGACACTGAGGCTTTTTAACCGACTGGACTGGACTGGAGTTTTCCTATGAATCAGTCAGACACACCCATATCACTGAGAAAACAACAACGAGAGAAACACCATGGAAGCTGTTACTCAAAAAACATGGGAGATTCACCAGCAAAAAAAGCGGGATGTGAATTTCACTGATAAAGACACCGCAAAAATTGGGGATGTAGCTGACAGAAAAAAAAACATTGTGGTATAACTAAGAAAAAACACCAAACACAAACATGGTGGTTTGCTAAGAATGTTATAACTGAATCTAATGGTTTGATATCAAACACTTTAATCATATTTAAATTTAATTGACATGTGATATGTTCACCAACAAAAAGCTGGGGAAAAAATGCGCCGGGCAGCGACACTGACCATCTCTTGTCGGTCTTGTCGGTCGGAAATTCATAAGAGGCAAATGGATAGGTAGATAGATGGATGGGTAAATAGATGGATGGGTACCCTCTGGTAATTTAACATAGCTATGGAAAATCACCATTTTTAATGGGAAAGTCCACTATTAATGGTCATTTTCCATAGCTACGTTAAATTACCAGAGGGTAAATAGATTGATTGACTGAATTGATGGATGGATGGATCGATAAGATCAACAGAATATAGAATAGAATCGAGTCGAACCAAATAGATTAGAGAGATTCGATAGATGCGATAGATTATATAGATAGATAGACAGGAAGAAAGATAAATAGATGGATTGGTATAGAGAGATCCACAGACAGACAGCCAGACAGACAGACAGATCGACAGATCCGATAGATCCTACAGATCCGATAGATAAGATAAGACATATAGAAATTTAGAAAGATAGAACAATAGAAAGATAGAAAGATAGGTAAACAGAAGCATAGACAGATAGATACGCCGGTAGATCGATCGATAGATTCGATTTGATCGATAGATTGATCGATAGATTGGATGGGTGGATGGATGGATGGATTGGTAGATAGGTAGATGGGATTGGTGGATGGAAGGATAGATGGATACACATCTCAATAGATCTGCATTTATATTTTTTTTGTATGTTAATAACGACATGGTTGGGTGGCTGGGGATGTTTTCTGCAGAGCTCAAGAGCCCAGCTGGAAGATCACTGCGCGATTTGCCCAGGTTTTTGATGAAGCAGCATGTGAGTCCTGAACTGCGGCGAGACTTTTGGGAAGAGATTCCAGTTCCTAAGCCGAAAGAGGAAGGATTCTCCATGATGAAGTCAAGAGAATGATGAAGTCATGGGCGTTTTTTCGGTGTATAGAAATGGAGTTGCCTCGAGGCCCAGTTTCTATCCCCACCTTATCACCTTATCTATATTATTCCTTCTTGGAACTTGTATCTTGTAACTTCGTCATGGGTTTCGCTTGGGAGAGAGAAGGAAAACTGGTTCCAACACCCAGAATCCAAGGATCACATGTATGACACTTCCAAGACCGATGACTCTTGGCTGCACCGGCTGAGATGCTGTCAGCATGGTAGCATTAGCTCAAGGGATCTTGGTGTGCTGCGAGAACATGTTGAGGGTGTCATTGAATGTGAATGCAATGGGATAAACGACCAATATTATGCTTGTATTGCTTCCATTCTTGAATATGGGGAATAAACATCATACTGTCACTCAGTTTTACATGGGATATACCCATACTGGTTGGTCCTTTCAAATATGTTCAACCATATTCGGAATGTTTCTCCTGATGACAAACATGTTATGATTATTTAACATATTTCTTTTAGCGGTCGATTGAAACCACCAACCAGTAAAGCAATGCGTTATATTATATATATATATATAAGATAATACAATATATGCTAAAATTACATAATATAATATAATTTAATATAATGTAATATAATGTAATATAATGTAATATAATGTAATAAAACATATAATATAATATAATATATAATTAAATATAGTATAATATATTATATTATAATATAATATAATATAACGTAATATAATGTAATGTAATATGATTTAATATAATATAATTTAATATGCTATAATATTTTTTAATATTAATATAATATAATATGATATAATATTAATATATATGTATAGACACGTCCCATTAACATCCCATGATATCTATAGTTATATCCCCAATATACTCCCATGTTAGACCAATTTGTGTCGATGTTCAATCCCCAATCGATTATCTATAGACTATAGACATCTCCCAAGCTATTCCCATGTTCTACCATTGGTGTCGTTGAACTCCCCATTATTCCCAAATCACCATAAACATGTGGTATAAACCATTCCCAGTCATGGGTGGTTTATGCTATTGTTTTACCTACATTATACCAATTTGTGTCGATAAATCCCCCTTTTTTGGGTTACCCTCTGGTAATTTAACATAACTATGGAACATCACCATAGAAATAGTGAATTTTCCCATTAAACATGGTGATTTTCCCATAGTTATGTTAAATAACCAGAGGGTAACACACCATGATCCCAACTGACCTCGGCGGCTCCGATAAGGAGACCGACTGCATCACCTTTTTCCAGACGGTGGGACATCTCTGTCCCGCCGATAGCACCGTGTTAGCAAAAAGGAAAAACATAGGGAAACCGAGTGCTGATGGGTAGTTTTTATTCTTATATTTACTGTTTGTTGTTTTAAATAGGTATACAGGTATACATATATATATACACATATTCTCTTTATATCTCTCTATATGTATATTATATAGTAACCAGCAAAAAAATGATACAGCGTACCTGAGATTGGCCAAAAATTGTTGGTCAAATTCGAGCAACCTCACTGGCTGAACTTGGCTGACCTCATTATAAAAAAAAAAAAAACATTATATCAATATAATCGATACGAGTAATCACATTGGTCACCTATAATCTATGATATATCTATGATATTCTCATATCATTGGGCCTCATATATCAGATGTGGTCCCACACTCTTCTTATTTCATGATCATGTGAAATCGAAATGGGGTCTGAAAGTACAGTACCCAGAACGAAACATGATTCGCATCATCGCCTTCCCCATCATTTCGTGGCCAGGGCAGCCAGGTGTATCCCCAACACTCCAGCTGTGGCTTAAATGCTGAGTTATTTAGATGCATGGTTTTGGCGCTTGAGTATGGGAAGAATTGCAAACATAAGGTATCAAATGGATTCAAGCGGATCATATGGTCACATGTACTCTTCAGCCTTCGTTTTCGGGTCTATATAAACAAATTGAGTTGTTGTGATCATTCCAGAGTTGGCGGATATCATCAGTCCCAGAACAAGATAAGAGAGCATTTTAATGGCAACCCCGATTCTATAGTGGCAAGGAATAACATTGGTTTCCTATCAATTTGTCCTTTCAGATGCGTTGGTGAAATGGACAATTGTTGCTCGCAACACGTCAAAACACACATGTTCTTTGTTGTAGCCCCCGTGGTTTGGCAAATTTATCAAAAATCATATAGTTGGTTTGTGCATGTTTTTGGCGGGTTAAGTTCCACTGGTTCCCATTTGTTGGATTTTTTCAGCCCAACGTTTGCTGTGTTGATTTTGTGTTGGGGGTTACCCTCTGGTAAATCTGGTAAACATTCACATAGCCATTGAAGATGGCCCAGTCGAAATAGTTGATTTTCCCAGCTACAAAATGGTGATTTTCGATATGTGAAACTACCAGAGGGCAGACACACCCACATGTTTGGTTGGAAATCCATGGGAATCCCCATGACTTGTCGGATTTCACCATGGCGAGGCAAACGCTTGTCTTCCCCCGGCGGCGTGCGGCAGTACCTGGCATCCAAGGAGTTGCCATTGCGAGGCGCAGTGGGTCCTGGGAAATGCATTCGAAATCCACTAGAAATGATGGGAATTGTGTTATTTCTAGGGAGTTCCTTGTTGGCAACTCCAAGGAAGGAAACTGTTTGTTTGTGTATTCACATTATTAACTGATTAACAGTTCATTGTAGTGGGTTGATATTTGTGACCCATGCCCATACTTTTCATGGGGATCATATGGGGAGGAACATGTCTGGTGATGGGTGATTCAACCAGCCATTTTGAGAGTTTATAGCTAACTGCTGATAGAAGCGACAAGAATAGGGAGTTGAAGGAACCAGATGGGGTGATGGAACCCATAAGACCTTGGTGAGAAGTGCGCACAGATGATGGTTTCGTTGAAGATGGGGATTTTCTGTCGCCAGTTTCTATGTGTCCGTGCTGTTCGTTGTTGAGTCTATGGTCCATGACCATTTTGTTTGTAAAGACTTTGGACTCCTCTTGTTACCCTGCGCTCCCTCTCCCCCATGACAGCCCCAGTGCTTGCAAAGCATGTAATTAATTGTCAATAGTGAATTGCTCATGCTTTCCTAGTGCAATCCCCATCTGAGTGTCTATTTGTCTGCCTGTCTATTTATCACCATCTAGCTAAAATCGCAGTCGAATGTCTTACTCAGATAGCAAGTGTCTCTTGGCCACATCCCCCAGGATATCCCAGGTTTTGCAGGCAATTCTCCGCGCATTCCAAGCATTCCAAGCACGGAGTTTGATACCTGGTATGCCAGGCATCGTGGTGGAACCTGATAGCATCAAGGAGGTGAGAATCAAGGGAGCATCGATCCAGGGACGGTTGAGTGTAAAATTACGGAATGAAGAACTGGAACGGGGAACAAGGGAGGATGAACATGGGATGAAGTGACAAACCTCATTGTGAATGTTTTGCGGTGTTGATTTCTAATTGTTCATTGTTTGTTTGCTACTGCATCTACTTTAATGCTGCACTAATATTCTACTAGGAGGATTTTGAACAAATATCTTGAGGGAGATATGATCAGAGGTTGTAAATGATGTGTTACCTTCGAGGATGTTCGCAGTAGCCCCATCAAACCACTAATATTCGGGGATCAAAGGAGCCAAGAAAGGTTGAGAGAACAGACTCTGTGAAGTGTTGAAGAACCCAGTTACGCCGAAAACCAATGGGTAGATGTGGGTTGAACTTAAACACAATAAGTAATAAGTAGGCATCAATAAGACGGATCTGACTTGCAATAATGGTGCATTAAGAATGCTAGTACAACTCACGTAGAGTGGTTGTTCATGGCGACCCCTTTCAAGGGGTTCAGTCCAATTGATGATGAAATTATGCCAGCGTCAACCATTGCGTGAATGATGATATACAGTACACAGATTAAATTGTGGGGATACAGATACGACCCGCAAGAATCCACAGCAGCGCGATGGGCCAGTCCTTTGAATTCTACCAGCCTAACATCTTAATGAATCATACCACCAACACGACTAGATGCATCAATTGGTAAACCTGCTAAAATTCACCACATACATCCATAGACCAAAGTCAGTTGTTTTGACGCTTTGGGATCTTTGGGCGGCTTATAAGCTTTTATGCCAACTGACTTTGTCGAGGATGAACGTCCCATGGCACCAGCTGCCACATGTTGGATGTCCGTCTTGTTGGAACATCATCTGATAGCGCTACAAACCCCGCAAATTTACTTCCATTGTTGCGTCCACTACCAACATGTTTTTAGGCAGTGCATTTTCCAGTGGTGGTATGTTTTCATTTGAAACAGAATACCTCCTAAATAAATTGAAAGTGAAACCTATATAACCGTTGCCATTTCCAGTACCAACATCATCTTATCAAGCCCTTGGTTTTTAATCTTGATTTTCAGTGCTGTGTGAGTGTATATATACATATAATCATATTATATATATCCCTATGGATCCAAACACTGTCTAAGAAGGTACATAACCCCCCAAATCATACCCCAGTCCCACTTCCTAAGAAGGTACGGCTGGATCCAACATATCATATTATATTATGGATCCATAGGGTATATATATATACATATCATATTATATATATGTATATACACATTTATGTGCATCCAACAAGATGGACTTCTATCTTTATATCTCTTCGCCAAGTCTCCGTAGTCTTGCCAGTTGAATCGACAGAAATCTTATGTGATGAGGTTTATTGCCAATGCCATCAGCCATCATCAATCTTTGAGCAAGGTTCAAAAATGTTCAAAACCCCTGTTGGCTGGTGATTAGTTGGGGGATTATATAATCTATATCTATATACATATATATATATATAATTATAGATACCAACCATTATATTGGGAATTCTCACATCTCATAAGGGGAATCCTGTTCTTAACCAACGGGTTTTTGAAGGGCAGGTTCCACAGGGTGTTGGCAGGTGAAGTTGCTGGTCGTACTATGCCATGGGATCGAGGCTGGGGTTCCGAAAACACTGAAGCGATTGGAAGAAACGATGGAAGAAACGATGAATCATCAGTGTTGTGTTTCGGAAATCCAATATAGAAATATCAATATTTTATGAATCTAGAAAAGAGATGAAAAGATATAGAAATCCGAAATCTTAGAGTTTTGTATAGTTTTGTATAGCCTTCAAAGCAGTTTCCTACATCATTGCCCAGCAAAAGTCTGAGACATGTATCATGTACAGCTTTAAAGTTGGTGTTTAAGCGTTTGGGTCTGTTCTCGGGTCTTGGGTTCCTGTTTTGGTGACGATCAACACCTGAGAATCCTTGAAGGAATGTGAGTGTTTACAACTGGCCCAATCCTCACAAAAGTCACTTCCCCTATAGAAACTTTGGCGGAATGTCCTGGATTTGGTAACTAATTTTATGTGGCTATGGATCAATACCTATAGATACCATTTTTAGTGGGATGAACATCCATTTACCAGCTATTTTGATGTTCACCAGGGCTACATGGTTTTGACCCATTCCCATGTAATTTTGCTGTCCCATTCTTTGGGGCTTTCTTGGGTGTGGGGCGGTAAAAATCATGTGGTTGGATTGGAGAGGATGGAGGGTCAGCTTTGCTGCAACCACTTGTCCACTGCTCACTGAGCCGGCATGATCATATCCATATTATATATATATGTATATATATATATTAATATAATATAATATATAGTATTATAATATATATATATATATACACAGGTTAACAAGTATATAGTTTTTTGTTGCTGGACATTTGCCACGCTTCACAGGTCTTGGGCCACGATTTGTACAGCGTGGCGCATCAGCTGTGCCTCCGGGCGCCCTCACCGTCGCGACGGGTGCTGCTGCTGGAAGCGCCCCACGAAAGCCGCTTGGAGGGCTACAGGGACTTGCAGGGTACCCTCTGGTAAACTAACATAGCTATGGAAAATCACAATTTTCAATGGGTAAATCCACTATAAATGGCCATGTTCAATAGCTATGTTAAATTTCCAGAGGGTACAGTTGGCATTTTTTTTGGCTATAACAATGGTATAACAATGGTATTAATGCAGGGTACATGGTATAACAATGGTATAACAGTTGGGGTTATCTCATGGTACAAGTATAGCAATGGTATTATTTGGCTTATTCATCCGTTATGATTGAGTGATTAATGGGACTTAATGGACATAACCGTGGTTATAAACACCCTTTCTGGTTATTTACTTAATTTCTAATGGATAGTTAATGGATGACACATGGATAATTCATGGATAATTCATGGATAAATGGAGATGTATCCTTTGGTTCTGAAACCCGTTGCAAACTAGAAAATCACAATTAAACCAATATGTAAATCATCATGTTTATCATCTATTTGTATGGGCCATTTCCCGCTATGTCAAAAATCTCCAGAAGCATTGTTGATTATTGGGTTTACCACAGCAACTGGCATATTGGTAATGATGGTTATGATTGAGTTATTGGGACTGAATGGATATGATCATGGCTGCAAGTATGGCCGTAGACTGGGTATCTGGGGAACCCCCAAGGATGGAATCTGGGGAATGTCAACCCAGAGTTCTTTTTTTTACACCACCAGTTTACCGATGGCTTCTTCGTTTGATAGCATACGAATTCACATTTTTTGAGGTACCCAGATTTTTTGCCGAGTTTATGAATGGCCGGGTGACATTGAATCATAGTGACCTCGCTGGCCGTCACCGAAAATGATGTCCGAACAGGACCAAATTGGGGCAACTTGGAAAGGGACAGATGTGGTCTCTTGTAGTGAGCTAGAACATTCAATTTCTTCCGATATGGAAGTGTTGGGAAACTCCGGAAACACATGGTGACCGCCTTCCAGTCTGTGAGAGCCCTGTGGGAGCTAGGACCCGAGAAAGGAAGCCATCAGTGAATTAGGTGTCAGAATGATTGCAAAGAAATGATGGTGCGGCATTTGGTGGCATTTCTGTGGCTCTTGTGATTTCAATACCCATAGGATCCATGTATGCTATATATGGTAACATTTACCATCAATATACCCCAAATGTTAGCATATATACCATGCATGGATCCTATGGGATATGATTCAATTCGATTATTTTATACCGTCCATCTCTATGTGGGATGATTCACAAACGGTCACAATGGTGACAGCAACACAGCTGAAACCAATGTCCAGCTCGTGTTGTACCAGGTGGTGCCCACCAGTTATGTGACTACGATGAATCCATGGAACTGAACAAAGCCAACTTAGCTATACTTAGCTATCATATATCAACACTGGTTGGTGGTTTGGAACATGTTTTATGACTTTCCGCATATTGGGACATGTTCATCATCCCAACTGACTTTCAGTCCATGATTTTTCAGAGGGGTAGGGAGAAACCCCACCAACCAGATGCCATTAGAATTCCCATTAGATCCTATTAAACCACCATTAATTGCCATTAAACCACCATTAAATAACATGTATCAACTGTAAATCCCCATGGAAATTCCTCAATTCTCCATGAATTCTCCATGAATTTTCGTCCCGTTGTCGGGTTTGAGGTGCTCAACCACGGGAGGAGGAAGAAGAAGTGAAGGCATGGGGATATGCCATTTTTATGCTATGGTAAATGGTTACTAGATGTTACTAGAACTATAGTAATTCGTGGTTATTCATGGTTCCATTCTTGTGGTTACTAAAGTTACTATCTTTATTGGAGAATGGAATTGTATCATGACACATATGGGTGAAATAATCATATAGTTATTATGGTTAATGTGGGTAAGACAATGCCATAAACTACCCATGACTGGGAGTGGCAACCATACCACCTATATATTTATGGTGATGACTGGGGGGTGGTTGATGGCATTGTTTTGCCCCCATAGTGAGAATATCATGGGAATATGACCAAGAAATACCAAAAAGATCGGTTGGTATGGTATAAATGAGCGGTGGCTTCCAAACGCCTGCTGTTTGGCTGTTTGGTTATTGTACTGTGTTATACTATCTATATATAGGCAGTTGTTGATGGAAAATCCCAGTAGCGAACCTGTACGTGTAAAGACCCTCGTTTTGTCTCTTTCCTCAAGCGTCATGTGTTTTGTTGTATGTTTTTGTTCGTGGTAGTGCTATTTGTTTTGTCTTCAACTGTTTTCAATTAAATAGTTCTATTTTCCTTTGTTGATGGCCTTCATCACAGAGCACCTGGAAAACAATGAAGCACATGGACCCTTAGAGACTTTGTATTCGACATCAACTGATTTGCGGAATTCTGGCACCGACCACTGGGAAGCTCTTGGATGGTAGGTAGGGGAGTCCACCCCTCAACACGAGCCGATGAGGATTCATACAATGGCTCTTGACGTACAATGGCTCTTGACGTATTGGGGCAGTGTATCCTTGAACACAAGGTAAGAAAAATTGTAGCTATAGCTGGCAAACAAAAACAATTCAAGTCATTTACCACCAGACCAAAAACACATACAAGGGAGAAAAAACCTGCTGCTCATAGATATATCAGATATGTTTGCATGTTTATGCGTATTGTTAACGATGGAACCCAGTATGCATGATGGATTGTGTAAATGCGATGACTGCTAACAAGAAGAAAGAACAACAACGATCAAAAACGCTAAGAGTGGTGCTGGGTTCTATTCAACGTGTAGGAAAAGCCAAGTCTCTGCAACATTATGGGAATAGACGACTTCTGACTCACCCTGCGTCCTTTTCAATAGTGTGGTTCCTTGGAGTTTGGGATGTCTTGGGATGCTATCCATATCTGAACTGGGCGTAAATATGAATGAAAGCAAATCAGACGCCAAAAGCATGATGCAATTTCATGCAATTTCATGCAATTTCAGCTTTTAGCGATCATTTTGCATTCGCAGGCTGCAGGTATGCCCATCGACGAATCCAATACTGACCTCCCAGAATGGCGGAAGCCTCTGCGGGAATGGTGGAGTAGGACGGACGGGATGGCATGACATGAGATGGATAATTGGAGATACAGGGATTTTTGTTTGTTTTTATTGATTTATTAGATTTTGCCAACAATTGTGCGGATTTATAAATTTATATATATATATAGGGATCTAGCCAAATGAAGTTGCGCTCAGAACAGCACGGATTGCCAGTGTGACTCCCCTCAGTCTTCGCATCTAGCCCTCAGTTATTGTTCAAGGTCTTTGCCTCCTTTCTTGGGGAGTGGTCTGACCGGAGTCTGCAGGAACGCAAAGGAAAAAGAGGCGGAAAAATGTTTGTCAGATCCTCAACCGTTGGGGTTGGAGATGAGCAATACTCAAAGCCATTTGTTTGATTGTTACCACTGGTTATATGGGATGTCATGGTATTCTCCCCTATCATACAACTATCACGGGTACTGGTACTCACTGACTCTTACATAAAAAAAACAACACCAACGTGTAGATTGTGAATTGAAAATAGGTGCTGTGATATCCAACCTTGTCCATCCAGCTATCTCCATTTAATATCATTTAATGATGTAGAATCACCCTAGCTTTACACGGATGGTTGATGTCCAAGCAGATGATCTTGGTCAATTCGTTCAATGTTGTCACAATAACAACTAGTTGATTTCCAAACTCATAGTAGAAGGAATTGGGCACTGTTGGTTTCTATAGCAACATGTCTTATCATGTTGCTGGTCGATACCATGCATTTTTTTGTGCTGGTGTTGAACTCAACTTTTTCTTGCAGCCATATGTATATATATATATGTACCATTAAATATTATCCAAATATAAATATATATATATACTCAAATCATATATATATATAATGTTGTACCATTCATATATATATATATATATATGTACCATTATACATTATCCAAATAAATATATATATATATACTCAAATCATATATATATATATAATGTTGTACCATTCATATATATATATATATGTACCATTATATATATTATCCAAATATAAATATATATATATATACTCAAATCATATATATATAATGTTGTACCATTCATATATATATATATATATGTACCATTATATATTATCCAAATAAATATATATATATACTCAAATCATATATATATAATGTTGTACCATTCATATATATATATATGTACCATTATATATTATCCAAAAATAAAATATATATATATACATACTCAAATCATATATATATATATAATGTTGTACCATTCATATATATATATATATATATGTACCATTATATATTATCCAAATATAAATATATATATATACTCAAATCATATATATATATATATATATAATGTTGTACCATTCATATATATATATGTACCATTATATATTATCCAAATATATATATATATATATACTCAAATCATATATATATAATGTTGTACCATTCATATATATATATATATATATGTACCATTATATAACATATCTCATATCATTCCCATGTTATTGGTTAAGTCATGAAGTCATGTTGAATCCAATGGTTTCCGTCATAAGACTCCGAGCAGCCAAGATCCGAAGCAGCCGAAGCGGTGGCCAAGTGCTGCTGCTGGGCGGCAGGATCGACTGAGTTCCACAGTGGCTCATGGATGTTTATGGGGAAATGTTGAGGCTATGAACCCAAGATAACCCAAGTTTTTTTTAAAGGATATCATGAATCATTGAGATGGGAACTCTATTAAGAAACCCACAACAGTGAACAGGTTGCAGTGGCAGTATTCATCCATGCCGGAGCAGAAACCTCGACGTCACAACTGATATCAACTGATCGTTTATATGAGGAACCTCCCCCCAAGATGACTGACAGTTGCAGATTGACGACTTACAAGCAATCCAAATCCATGCGGGCTCTGAGGGCTCTAGTATTTCGACACGGAATACAGGAGAGTGACCTGAAGCAACAGAATTCTCCTCGGTTGCCGGGCAGCCTGGCTGAGGTAACGCCGGAGATACCAAAGTGGTCTTGGGCGGATTTTCCCAAGGCGAGACTCGACCAAAGATCCCGAAAAGATCTTTGCGTCAATGTGTTTTATGTGTGTATATCATATATAATTATATATATATTATATTATATTATATATTATATATTATATAATAATCATATATATATATATTATAATATATATATATATATCATATATATGCACAGTAGGTCGACAGCGCAAACCCAGAGGCGCCGCGGTGGCGCTGGCAGCGGCGCCCAGGGTGAAGAACTTGGCGGGGCTCGTGCTGATGAGTCCACCAGGCAAATCCGATAATTGTTGTTTGTAGAACCATGGCAAGCATATTATATTATTTATATTATTATTGTAGGGTATGTATATATATATAATGGTATGTATAATATATGTATACATGTATAATATTGTATAATACATATATATATATATATATATATATGTACATATATATACACATATGGTATGCATATATATATATACACATATGGTATTTGTACCTAACCCTAAATAACCCTAAATAAACACCAAACAAACCCTAAATCAACCATAAATAACACTAACTAGACCCTAAGACAACCTTGAGCCAACCCTAAAACAACCCCCAATAGCACAAGAATTAACCAAACAAAACCTAAATAAACCTAAAGGAAATCTAAACCGACCCTAAGCAAACCCTAAAACAAACTGAAATAAATCCTGAACAAATCACAACGTAACTAAACCCCCAATGAAACTTTGGGCGAACGTCTGGCCCGGAAATATATATATACATGTATTATCACAATACGGTACTGATCATTTTTTCAGACAATATCGAAAAAAATGTCTTTTAAGATATCAACTGGGTTTGTCTCAGAATAGTGCACCAAATTATGTGATGGTTAATATAGCCATGTTTCCTACTGAAATAGCCATAATCATGGGGGTGTACCGCAATTTTCAGACAAATCCAAGTATTTTTTTACAATATATATATAATTTATAATACTATTGTTTCCTTAATGTGTGTTATATATTGGGGTTTCATCAATTTCAAGAAGCATAACATGGATTCATGTGAAATGAAATATGTAGCTATCCCATCATTGGTGGAAGGCTATTGTTGGTCAACCTAGTTGGGGGTTAGTAGGGGTCCCTCATTCGGGAGTAACCCCTAGAACTGTGGTTTGTCATTGCCCTTAAGGGGCAAAAGATCTTCCAGAGTTTTCGGAGGTTCCCTGAAAGGATAAACAAGACAGTCCGCATCAAAGAGCATAAATGACAGTCTTGATAATGTGGTACATTTTAACAGTCTTCCAAAAAAAAAAGGGTATTGAAATGTGGTCCAAAAGAGGATAAACAAGATATATCCAATTTTGGACCACATTTCCAGCTGGATGGATGTTTTTACGATTTTTTGGGGACGGGATGAGAAAGTGGCGAATAAGCAATTGTTTTGTAGCGAGATGAAATCCCTTAGCAGCTAGGTAATACTGTAATACTACTAAAACATCCAGAATCTGTAGTATTTCTATGTATTTCTGAAAGTTCTAGCACTGGATTTGAGAATGCAGCACGCACACACCCCTGCTGTGTATTTGTGTAAAAACTCCAAGCATTGGTTTCAAGAATAATGCACAGGGGAACCGCCAAAGGCAAATAGGGTCTTATGTTTCACGATTATTAACCCCCGTTAACCCCAACAATAGCTGTTTATTAGCATAATTTATTCAAGCTTTTGGAAATCAAGTTTCCATATAATATCCATCAGATATCCATCAACTATCCACAACATATCAATGAGATACCCATTAAATGCTCATCAAACACCCATTAAATCCCTATAAAAGCACCCATTGAAGGGATCCCCAACATCTTCCATTCGCGGGCCCAACATGCCAGGTTTTGCGGCACACTTGGCGTCCAAAGTTGCACCCACCATTCCAGCCCTGGTGGCGGCGGGAAGTAAAGATCCAATCGCACCCAGGCGGTTGGGCTTGGGGCCTGGCGATGTTTGCTGGGAACAACTAGGGATGGGACCATCAGGCAGCTATGACTTAGGGTACCTAGTAGGGTTTTGATCCACCACCAACTTGGGGTGTTATTCCAACATGTCTGCTGATTTGTGGCTATTGCATGGGGCACACGTTGAAAACTGGGCATGTTTCAAGCGGCTTTGCTGGGATGTTGTAGGCTATTTGGGCTCCGGGAAATCAGGGTTCCAATGTTTCTACTTCCATTCCATCCCTGTTATGCATGATAAATATGTCAAACTAGTTAATGGGGATCATTGACTAACTTTTGCCGGAGAGATGAGAATGTTTCCCACATGATTCGATGCTTTACCCTCTGGTTAGCTGGACACAGCAATGGCAGATCACCATTTTGAATAGGTAAATCATATATATATATGGGGGTTTCCATAAATGGAGGTACCCCAATAGCTGGATGGTTTGTAATGGAAAATCGTATTGAAATGGATGATTTGGGCGTACCCCTATTTTGGGAAACATCCAAATGGACCGTGCTCAATAGCTATGGCAGCTATGGCAGATTACCAGAGGGTAGATGATATAGTGAATGGCGTGTGTTGTTTGACAAATGACAGAAGTTCCCGGAGTTGTCCAGCCCCGCAGGGATCAAGTGGAAGGAGTTCACAAGGCAGGGCTCGCAAGTTTTCCAGCACCTATGATTACATACTAAATCAATCTAAATCAGGGGTTAGAATCTTATTATAATTATAACATTTGATCAAACTATACTAATGACCTCAGGGTGACATCACTGGAATCCTGGTTCGGATTCGGGGAATCCTCCCGAAATGGCCGCAAGTTTCAGGTTCGTGAAATATTATGATTTACCCAGATAAACAAGGTGGAGCAAATATGAGCAAATATGCACGGAAAAAGCCTGAGAAGAAGGATTTGAGTTGAAAAAAGTGGACTGATTTAAACTTTAAACTAAGCATTTGGTTTCAAAAGCTTCAGCATTTTGTCAAAGCCCAAGCATGAAGACATGGCCTCAGTTTTCAGTGATTCACCATGTTTGGGCTATGCATACCTCAATGGTGGTGCCATTTCTTTATCAAACGTTCCTTTACATCCAAAAATTGGCATGATGGATGCCCAGTTGACACTTGATATCTTTGTTTTGCAAGTCACCTCCATCTAGATCTAAATACATTTCAAGCCCAATAGCTAACATAAATAACCATATATCGGGGTATCTCCCATTTGGACAAGCCCGTATAGTAACTACATCGACATCAAAACAGGACGACCATGTCAACAGCCATCATTCCGGCACTGGAAGGCTCTCGGCGCTGCCGATCCCTTGTTGGTCTTTGAGGGCGGTCACGAGGTGAGAGTTGCCAGTGAAAGGTCTGCAAGAAGATAGGTGGTAAGCGATCGTAGAATCACCAACATTATCGGGGGAACTTCCCATTGTGATTTCCTAAAGAGATATAGAGTGATTTGATCTTGAGGGTACTTTGTATGATTTGATGGTTTATTCCCGGGAAAATCTCAATAATTACCATGTTTGGGGGGGATGAAACCGACAACAGACCAGGATTCTTAACTATTCAACACATGTCGATGCTGGGCAAAGCCACTAGAAAAAACCATCCCGAATGGTTCGAATTGTCTCAAGTGACTAGAACAAAATGATATAGATCCCATCCCATATGATCCCATGGTATTTGTACATAGATTGCCTGCGCTATGTGAAGAAACATACGGTATATGTATATGCAAATGTATGTATGTATATATATAGAGAGAGAGAGAGAAAGAGAGATAGTGTATATAAGATTTATATATATATATAGTTATATATAATTATATATAATTATATATAATTATATATAATTATATAGATTTACATATTTGCATACATATTTGTATAACATATGTATTTATTATTGTATATTCTGTGTGCATGCACATACATGCCTCTTCGGCCAGGTGACCATGACTGTGCTGGACGCTGCCAAAGCCTTCTTGGCCAAAGTGGGCCAATGACGCGCACGGCAAATGCCGTTGGATCCCTGGTATGTGTATGTGTACGATTCTATGTATATTTTTTGTATAATAATATATATATATATATACATATAATAATATAATTATATATATATTATACATATATATATATATATGTATAGAGCAGCCACTGGTTTCACCTAGTACAATAGTCCAGGGCTGCGGAGAAAAAAAACGGCCGCTGCTGTCGCCGGAGGGGCATCACTTTAAACCGTGGCTGGGAAATCCACGGTTTTTAATGAAGGTTTTAATGTAAACCCCGGATTAATAAACCATGGTTTATTAATTAGGGGGGTACTCCTCCAATAGTCATTATCTGATACTTAAATGGTACCCTCCCAATTAAACAGCCTAGGGGTTTATTAATCCAGGGTTGACATTAATGGGAAAATAATCTATTATTGAAGGATACTTTACCATGACTATAACGTTTGGGTGGTTCCCCATAGCTAAGTTGTTTTATCGCTCTAATAACTAGTAACTAGGATTTATGATAGATATTATTTAGTTCATGGGGGATTTGAAACCAACAAACTTAACTGGAGGGACACCACCTAAGATGATTTGACCTCTGGAGCAGACCCCTGGGCCCGGGGTCCAAAGGATAGATTTCGGGTAGCTATACATTTTCCCGGGTCCCATGTCATCAATGCAGATACCACTGATCCTACTTATACCAGAAGCGTCAGGGACCGACCTGCCTGTCCAATGACTTTGAGATACTTCAAGGGCAAATCATAGAGAGCCAGGGATTTTGCTTCAAAACCCCAGTTTTTGTTCTGTAATTACATGTTACGTTCAAGTGGCCAATGAATATATGTGAATCTGATATAATGTAAGATTTTCGGCTAAGTCTTAATTGGTGTTTTTAAGATCTTTTTTTGATCAAAGAACCAATTTCCCCTAGTGAACATGTCATGAGTCATGTCCAATGGAGCTGTCTAAACCTGCCGCCAGTCATCGCGGACATTGAAGAGGGATGGTGGGCTTCTCAACTTCCAGGAAGGGAATATCTCCCGTATCCCCATATGTATTGTTTGTATGTTTGCATATATTTGATATGTATTTGCTGGTCGAACCCTGGTATTGGTGTTTGATATTTGCATTATTTGCTTCATCCATCCTTGCTTTCAAAAAGCACCAACCAAGTCTTGGCTTTGACAGTCACTTTGACAATCCAAACTCATGTCATGGTACAAGAGACATCAAGAGACCATATCTAATCTTACCCATATAAAAAGCATGGTCACTATATTTATATATGTTTTATATATGATTCTATAATTATATATATATGTATAGATATATTCCATCCTTAATTGGAGGTTTATCATTGGCTTTACCACTTTTTTTTGTCTGAGGTATGCACCCGATGATGCCAAGCATTGCTTCTTCCACACGCGAGGGTCATGTCCTCAGAATTTTTTCTTGTGCTGCAAATCCGCGGGTGGAGGTTTCCTTAGCCATGGTGGTAGCCCTTAAAATGGATGGTTTATAATGGATCCTATTAAAGTGGATGAGAACTGGGGGTAGCCCTATTTTAGGAAACCTCCATAGATGTACACATAAAAAGTATGTAGAAAGGCACATATCTAATGTGATTCTAATGTGCATAACGTGGGTAAAACAATAATAAACCATCCCCCAAATCACCATTTTTATAGGTGGTATGGTTACCATTCCCAGTCATGGATGTTATTGTTGTTTTACCCACATTATTTGGACCACCGACTTTGGTTTTGAGGGACAGTCCTGTCCTGTCCGGTCAGACTTTGCCCTCGCTTCTCCCCATGGCACCAAGGTATGAGATGTTTCAAGCCGCACGAACCCATGGCACCATCCTTGATGGGTGTAGCGCTTGCAACCAACAGGCACCATGTAGAGTATAGACAACCATAGCAACATACAGAAATATATAGAAATATATATATATATAGGTTGACAATATCAACATCATTGCACCATATAACCAGCTGATGCCGGAATCTGAAAGGAAGTGAGTTTGGACACCTTGCATACGCTGGGAACATGTTGGCACGTGTTTGAACATGTTGGAAGCTGAGAGATATTGCCAAGTATGGCTGGATGATTATGGCATTTCAAAGCCTGGCAATCCGGTCAAAATGGTATAGTTATTCGTATAGTCATTCATGGGACATGTATGCACATCTATACACAGAATTACTGGTGTGATACACCGACATACAGTAGTTTGTTGAGTTCATTCCTAAGTCTGTGGCATCGAACTACAAGAAATGTCCCGTGTGCATCCATTTGCTGATTGTTTACTCCAAGACCCTATCTACAACTATGTACATCTATACTAAAAGATATGTTATACATATGCACTTATAGATTATATTATATATATATATATATTTAAAGTAATTTCAACTAGAAACAAACATATATACATATGTATATATATATACAAATGCATGTACACATATATATATATATATATACATATGTATATCATCATGATACTATACATTAATCTGTTCATTCGCTTTCCCAGCCGTCTCGTCCTGAGGCGGCTGCGCCGATTTGGCGCGCATCTTCATGTCCTGCAACAAGGTGTGGCGGACAGCTGGCAGTAGAGTTATTGCAGTTGCTGTTGTTGGTGATTTCATAGGGGTTATGAAACAGTAAATCTATGTAAATATGGTGTGTAACCACTACAGATGAGAATGTATTTTGATTGATAACCGTTAGAGTAAATGGTATATGCGTATATATATAAGATTGTTGATTAGTAAGTGATCAATTATTGGGATACAACCATCCATTATGGGGGTTTCGTGTGGATATGTTGGTTGACAACTAATGGTCGCTCGGTCAACTAATGGAGGTTAGCACAAATTGCTGGTTTATTGGAGATGAGATAGGCCATAATTGACGGGTAACACAAATACCCTTCCGTAAGCAAACATTGCTGTTTGGGACATCCCAATTTTAAGCCTGGAGGTTTGAATGAAAAAAGCGTCTGATGGATAAGCTTCGAGTCATGTTTGATTGCCAGAGTGTTCCCTTTTAAACAAAGGACGGCCATTGCTGGGGATGTGTTTTGCTCTGATATACAGTCACGTACATTCTTAGCCGTAGAAATGTTGTGCTTTGTTTTGCTAAGCCATGATGGGTTCAGGGAGATGTCTTTGTGGTTGTTGTCCAGGTGATGTTTGATCGTTGGGAATCTGAAAAATCCGAGATTTCAAGAGGTATGTTATGTAAGGTGGTTTCAAGCTGTATGCAGGAGCCATCCAAGATCATGCACATTGGCACCAACCCCTTGCACCTTGGAGCAGCCATGGGGCCATGGGCACAAAAAACCCTTGATCCTGGAGAAATTTCTGATTTTTCTTGTCATCGATTGGGACAAGATGCAATGAATCATGGTAATACATGGATATGTTATGATATGTTATGTACAAATTGTATAAGTCGAAATATCCTAGATTGGCCATGTGATTACCTACCCATAGCGTTTTTTTTGTTACATGGCTATGGAAATTTGGTCCGATGATTTCCAAAAATAAAGTGGTGATGTTCGAGGTTGCAACCTGAACTGTAACAAATTGCCAGAGGGTACTGTACATCCCAATGTGAAATAGGAAAATCACATATAAATTGCGACGTAAACATACTACCAATAGGATGAATATGTGGTAAACCCAATGCCATAAACCATCCCCAAGTCATCACCATTTCGGTGTATAACCATCCCAGTTGATAGGTTTCTGCTTGGGGAAATCCCACTCCCAACTTCTTGATCTGAGGTCCGCACGAGATGCTCGTGCCAAGATTTCATACTGAAAGCGGAACGACAGTAAGGGCAACTGAGAAGATCAGAGGGAACAAATGAGATATTGGGAATTATGGATATTCTATCTATATATATATATTATAATTGTAGATATTTAGTTTATGGATATTTATATTTGCATTTAAACATATTATATTATACATTGTTTTTCTATGAACATAGAGCTGGAAATAGTCGATGATTACCCTCTGGGATTGTAATCCAGCTCTGGACAATTACTCATATCAATTTAGTTCGGTGATTTACCTATTAAACAAATTCAATTCTAAATGCCAGAGATATGTTAAATTGCGATATGGTATCCGTTTCAGTGAATTAATGATTATATATTTTTCAAGTCATCTCAGCAGTGCTTGCATGGGAAGTGTTTTGGCATACTTTTTTTCTTGGTTGGCAGCACTCATTCAGTTGTTTCATGAGACAGTTTCAATGTTTCAGAAATCGTTGTTTACAAGCGATCGCAAACATCCGCACAAACAGGCGGCACAAAGAAGTCGGTACATAGCCTTGTCTCACATCCGCTACTGAAACTGCAAGTAGTGGAGGCAAAAAGGGGGCAGATCGAGATGGACAGTTCATTCGTTTCTTGTTTCTCAGAGAAATCATCAGAAATCCTCTTGTAGATATGAAAAGGATATAAAAGGATCGAACAGAAGTAAATATCTGTAGAGTATAGTCGTATAGTAAAGTCATAAACCATCAAATTGGGTTGTCAGGTTATGTTTGTTTGTTTTATGGCTCAGCTTGATCCGATTCAGATGTAGCCTCAGGCAGCACCTGACAGACGAGCTACGCCACCTGGATGGAAGGAGTCATGAAATGATCAGAATCCATGGTTTCATGGAAAAGCCATGAAAATCCAAATCCATCATCTTGGGATACGTTAAATATCACCAGATCATACTAAATCTATCTAAATCTGATGTTTTCTGAGCACTAATTCAGACTAAATCTCATGACATGATATTTTTTATGTATGTTTTGTTTTCCATAAACATCATAAACCATCCCATTAGCCACCTGTCATGATAAACCTCGTCCACCCGGGCTGACCGGCTGACCTCACCGGCGCGGCCAATGGCGCGTAGCTCTGCTGCGTCCTTGGAATACTGGGAGAAGAGTCCTGAACTGTCCGTTGAAATATATGCACTTGGTGGTTTTATTTGTGTTTAATGGTTGTATAATACTCTATACATATATATATATATATACATTGATATTAATATGTATATTATATATATATATATATGTGTGTGTGTTTTCTATTATATTATATATATATGTTTGTTTCTTCCTGCCTATGATGATCCCATTTGACGAATATATATATATATATATTGTTTTCAGGCGGGTTGAAACCACCAATCAGTATGGCCATTAAGCCAGAGGGCGCGTCTTTTTTTTTGTTCCATTGTATAGAATTGTATTAATAAATATATATATATTGTATGTATATATATATACATATAGATACTGTATCATTATATATATATATTGTATATATATACATATACATATAGATACTGTATCATTAGTATCGTGTTGTACGCTTCTCATGTTCACTTTTGGAGGTCTTCAAACCGACCTATTGCAAGCACCATAGAATCTTTCGAAGATATCTCCGATCTGGTTTTTTGACACATCTGCCAAACAATGGAGGAAAAAAACATGAAAAAGGTCCACACATCATTTTATTGATGGGGTACCCGCTGCGTTCGGTTGATGATGTTGATGAGCTCGTGTGACATTTAGCTCCATTAATTGCCTTGCCTCCAGGACTTCTATGAACATCGCCAGAGTGGCTACGACACACTCTATGGCTACGAGGATCAGTGTTTGGATAGGATGGTACAGGTACTTCCAGAAAAAAATGGTAAAACAGGGGAACTGGGACAAGACAGGTTGGAGGTCAGGTGGGAGGCTGTTATGTTTTTGTTCAATGTTGTAAATCTAAATGTTTGACTGTTTCTTTTTGATTATCTTGCTAA
>Ga0126342_10003245_pt1 | contig 26674 bp, 23 predicted proteins | sample Cyp1metagenome_FD_92528 | JGI IMG/M metagenome (GOLD analysis project Ga0126342, IMG submission 92528) | Coral microbial communities from Lord Howe Island, Old Settlement Bay, Australia - Cyphastrea 1 metagenome | ecosystem: Host-associated > Invertebrates > Cnidaria > Coral ...
TATACACATATATATATATATATCGCGTATATTTCACTCTATAAATTCGGAAGTACAGTAGGGGATGATTTGGATTAACCGGGTGTGAGTTGTTGCAATTTGCCCGGATTCTGCCTAGACGGATTTTGGGCAGATACATCTTTGCAATTCATCAGTGTGAATTTGCAAATATACTGTACCCATTGAAAATTAACTTGTTTATGTTTGTCCGTGCTGGACATCGGTGCTTTTGTAAAGGATATCCACACTCTGGCGAACACAACAATTTTTTGAGTGGAACCTACATTTTCCTCCATCACTTCATAATGCTTGTCAAATCCGCATTTTCGATTGATGACAACTGCATCTTCTTGCTTCAAATCTGGCTTTTGGTTTGGTTTTCTCTTTGAAAAACAACTAGCTCTTCTTATTGGCTTGGAGCATTTCCAAAGAATTTGGTGATCAAAACAGGTTCCAAATTAGGTCCAGTTAGGTCACCAAACTTTGCTGGTGAAATCTCCTTTTGGTCTCAAAAAATCCCGCGAAAACTCCATTTTTGGCTCGTGAGCTTCCAATGTTTGACCTGTGAACTCACCATTTCCATGCCATTTCTGGATATTTTTGGCAGAGCTTCGATGAAACCCTCGATGCGTGGGATCTTCGGCCCTTTTTTTCCGATGTTTTTTCCCACGTAAAACCTCCATTTTTGATGGGGATTTTTATTCGATTTACCCTCTGGTAAACTAACATAGCTATGGAAAATCACCATTTTTCATGGGAAAATCCACTATAAATGGCCATTTTCAATAGCTATTTTGACATAACCAGAGGGTATTCGCCGAGCTGACACGGGGAACTCCGAAGCATTTTCCAAGCTGGTCGGCTCAGGCAATGTCAGGCGAACTGCCAGCCGCACTATGCCACCAGTGCAACTTCTACGGCTCCTTGGCTCAGCTTCCACCTGAAGCCATCGCAGAAGTAGCTGATTTATGCTGATTTACCCAGCTCAAAAATGGTGATTGTCCAGCTCGTTATGTAAACGTTTACCAGAGGGTACCTCTGTTGACGGTTTTATCCGAGGTTATACTAAGTGATTCATATCATGGGGATGATAGATATGATGGTCCGTGGGTCCTCATCCGACTAGAAGGCTTGTCAAATGATAAAAACCTTTGAATGCCCTTCTTCGATTTCACAGAGAGAAATGTTCTTGGTTGGCACGTTGGGGGTATATTCCATGGAATGTTCTATGGCAGTTCTGTGGGGGTACTAAGTGGCACAGTCGATGTTATCACTTGTGTGCCTAGACTCAAGAATTATTGAAAGATGGGGATGTCATGGCACATGGTTTCAGCGTTTCAAGGTCCAGTCTTGGTAGATTTGGGATTTTTGGGTTCCCAACTTTGGTCCATGGCCATCAAACAGACGATTGAAGCGAAAAATGCATGGAGCTGGATGATTGACATAGCCGCTATAGCCATGAGGCAGCCAGGATATGGGATTTCCAGTTCATCTCAGATTGGGGTAGATTTTGGTGAATGGTTGGTTCCATGGCTTATCTTTTGCCATTTGGCTATGGATCAATAGCCCATAATTCCAGGTTTTGGGGGATGAAGATTCATAAAATCCCATTGAAAATCACAGCTATTTTGCTATTTCACCAGGGGATTTCATGGTTTTGACTGTGAGGAAACCCAGCACTGCAAGGTACCGCCAAACTCATGCTCGACTATCCCATAATTCCTGGTTGGTTTGTACACCCCATGAATATTTCATAATCCTTGATATCTCTACTTCAAAAATAGACTTCAACAAATCTCCGGAAGAGTTCCCCATTCCCTATTTTTTTGGCCAGAAAGAATTTCGGTCATCAAATCGTCATCCAACGGGGGAACGAATGGACCGAACGAGGTGGATTGCAAGCTGGAATCCGCCATGTCCCTATGTCGCCAAGCTCAGCAAAATGGGAAATCCACGCATCGACGTTCCTGAAGCAAATCAACGAATATAACATCAATGGGAAGTTCAGGATCCAGATCAATGGAGGTACGTAAACGTACCATGTTTTTGGCCATATTTTGTGGGGATATTCCCTGAAATTTAGGCCTAAAGAATAGGCCAAAAATATATGGAATCCGTACCTCCGTCCTCAATCGGTTCCTGAGTCATGGCCAGTGATAACATGGCCAACCTATATGATATGAATTATGCAGTTGTGTAGCCGTTATGGGTAAACAAAAAAAAGTGGAAAACTCATGGTTTCCCTGTTTTTTTTTGTGGGAAAATGATCTACACATGGTGCGTTTTCCAGGTATTTTTTGGGTATGTTTACAGAAGACGATGTCAGGAGGTTTGCATGGCAGACCAGTCAGACTTCCGTGGTATCCTGGTGTTTTGGGATCATTGGGATTTGAAAATTTGGAGTTTTTCGGTCAGATGGCAATGGAATAAAAACACAAAATGACGTGGCTTCCCAATTTATAGCCGTTAAAGAATGGACAAGTGATGTTCTAGTGAAAATTAGTGAATGCCATAAAGATGGCATCCTTGTCATCCCATCGGAATGAATAAGTGATGAAGAAATTGTGGATTGGGACAGGACCACATTTCGTTTGTCTTGACATAGGCTACCCAGAAAAAAACCAGCAGTTTATATCATTTGCTTTCCGAAAAAAAACACTGCCTTTTCGCTTGGGTGTAAAGTTTTCAGAAACAGCGACTGCATTCCTGATTTTTCCCGTGCCAGCTTCGATTGGTCTATTTGGGATGGTCAAAACCAGAAAACCATCTGCAAGATGTGTTTTTTTCCAATGCAAATCATCCATTTTTCCATAGAAATCAATGGAATCCAGAACTCTGCATAGTATCTTAGACTAATATGTCCCATAACTGTCCATGAATATCAACTTGCTGTTAGATACCTTGGAGCTCGCGGTATATTGTCTACGTACTGTATCGAATATATATATATATAGAGTTCTTTCCCAGCATATACGCAATATACACGCATGTATACATGTAGAATTTATCCTGAAGTAGACAGACTATGGAATTATAGAATTTTCATTCCCATATTCCCAAATCTTCGTGGTGATGTTTGTAATTTTTACATATTCTATCTACTCCATGAATAGAACTACAGTATGTATATATGTATATATATATATACACACTTAATATATATATATATGCATATATGTACTAATAGATATTTATAGTTGATTTACCCATGAAGAATGGTGATTTTCCATCTCAGGTGAAGACTTTGTGCCGCCACTGCAGCAACAGTGGGCCAGAAGCCTTGGTGAAATCCAATTGGCCGCTGTTTTTGGAGAGATCCTTTCCCCATTGGAACATGCTGGGGAAATATGATGGGACTCCTTAGTCGGAGTCGGGTTGGATGGGGCAACTTGAGGCTCCAGGGACTTGGGGTGTGCCCTTTGGGAATCATATGATGGGAAATATGATGGGAACATATGGTGGATGGGAAATATGATGGAAAATATTGTGATGGGAAATAGTATAATGTTCCCTTTGGGTCCCCTTTCATAATGGGAGAACTGGATTTGTCTGAAAAAGGAGAGTTTCTCATGGCCATGTAATAGTAAACATATGGGAAAATGATGAATAAACAATGGGTTTAGACGTACCCTATTTTCAGACGAACCCAAATATTATGGGAATATAATCAATGGGAAGTTCAGGATCCAGATCAATGGAGGTACGTAAACGTACCATGTTTTTGGCCATATTTTGTGGGGATATTCCCTGAAATTTAGGCCTAAAGAATAGGCCTTATATATGGTAGGTACCTCCAATTTAGGTTCCTGAAATGGCCATTGATTGGTTGGTTGATTAATAGAGGGGTTTGTTTACCCCTTAAACAAGAGGTACATGATGATAGATGGTATACCAAAGCGGCCCTCTACTTTTACCAAAAGGACATTATTGTTGACATAAATGACATATCAATGGCATGGTTTTTCAGGGAACATCTTAACATATCTTAACCGGAAACCATACGATTTTTCCCATCAAATATATGGGGTTTTCTTGCTAATATCGATTTTCCCAAAAAAAATCAATCCAATGAACTTTAACATTGGTTACCCTCTGGTAAACTAACATAGCTATTGAAAATGGCCATAGAAATATTTACCCATCAAAAATGGTGATTTTCCATGGCTATGTTAGTTTACCAGAGGGTATATCAAGAGTAAACAATAGACTTATTCATCCTGAAATATCAAATGATTGGACAAGGATTGTGAGGTTATTAAGCAGATTTAAGCAGCCATCAACTGTGGATAAACCTCGATTTGGTTCATGTCTGGTAGTCTAACAGTTAGCACCACTTAAGGCAGCATCATCGGTGGGATTTTTGGTTCATTTTGAGAGTTTGAGGGGAGAACATCAGATTCCACTATGTTTGTTTTCCTTCTTCTTGCAGTAAGTCTATCTGATAGCAACGCTAAAGGTTTTGGGGGATCAATTCAAGATTTTTCACTGGGTCGATGTACCACCCGAAATTGCCATCTTCGAATTGGACAATTTCCCACATTTTCCCACTATTTTACCGCCATTTTAGCACCATAAGTCATTGATTTCCAGCGTTCCCCAAGATTTTGCCGAGGTGGACACCCGCGGGCGCGACTGCACCTGGTACGCGCAGCCCGGGCTTTGTAACACGGATGGGGAGTTCTACACACCCAGTGCCTTGACGCCAGCGGCCACGGTGGGGTGGCGGTTCGGTGGTTTGTTTCGCTGGGACCATACTGATTTTCATGGATTCAATGGATGTTTTTTGTCTGTTCACCTTGATTTATAGGGGATTTAGCTATCATGTTTGATTGGTGCTAGGAAAAACCATCATGAGAAAATCCATTCTTTTTGGCCAAGACTTTTGAAGCATTTTTGGATTGAGGCAGGATACCAAATTCGGGCAACCTCAAACGACGACGCCTGCATTTCTTTTGTATGTATGTATATGTATATATATATGTATGTATAGACACACACACAAATAACACATATTACATCATATATTATATATATATTACACACACATATACAGTGTATATATATATATATACACATTAACGTATGTGTATATTTACATACACACATCGCACACACACACACGCACACGCACACGCACACACACACACGCAGAGATACACATAGCTGTCAAATGGGTTTTCCCCATTCCAACATGGCTTGCCCAGCAATTCATGGCTACCAAGGTCTTGCAAAATTGTTTGGCACCTCCAAAATGTTGGACACAGCCCTGTCAAAACTCAACAGAGCTTTTGGTTTTAGGATGTGTTGATCTCCTAGAGTCAAAGACCTCAAAGATGGTCCACATCCCTCGTTCATTCTTCTGTGATTTTAACATATTTTAACTTGTTATCATGGTTAATATACGTTAATATGTTGTCATCATATGGGTTTTCATGGTTAATATGGTTAAGTATGGTTAATATTCTGTGATTTTCACTGGTTTTTGTTTGTTACTGACTGTATCTAGATGTCAGATCTTTAATCCTACGGTCATGCTTTCAGTAGTTTCAGTAGGTGTTCAACTCATTAGGTCGCTCTTTGTTGGGATGCTAACGACAAGTGACAATGAGAAGCTTGTCATTCTTTGGGACTTACCCGGCCTGGTAAACGTTTACATAACGAACTGGAAAATCACTATGTTTCATGGGAAAAGTCACTATTTCTATGGTGATTAACTATGGAACATCACCATTTTTCATGGGAAAATTCACTATAAATGGATATAAATGGTGATTTTCCAGTTCGTGATGTTAAAAATTACCAGAGGGTAAATTGGAACTATAGCAGGATGGGGTCGGTTCGTTTCGTGTCGTTTTCGTTTTCCAGGAACTGGCTGGATGTTTGGCGTTTCGTTTCGTGGGAGCCTATGGTTCGGTTCGTTTCGCAGAGATGGTCGGTTCGTTTCGTTTCGTTTTCGTTTCACAGACGGTTTGTGACTTCAGTGAGTTCGCTTGAGGCAAAAAACACTATATGTTGGAGACGAGCTTGCGGTTCAGGAGGATTGGAAAGGATAGTAGATTTGAGAGTTTGTAAGAGCAATGTCGAAAATGCTGCCTAAACATCTTGCTCCCCCGGCGTTGGCGGCAAACCCCATTGATGTTTTTGCTTTCTTAACGGCTCTTTAAAAGCAAATCCCCGTGTAGGCGGATTTGCTTTTTTCAGGGCGTATTTGCTTTTTCCAGGGTGTGGAAAAAGCAAACGGTGTTCTCTGGGGGTGTGCAGTTTGCCAAGCTGCTCATGAACCTTAAAGTTCGGAGGCCCGGACATGGAAACAATTCCATGCCTTGATTTTGGAGCCTAAGCCTAAAATATCTAGACTCTGGACCGTTACTCTTTCCTGTCTCTCTCCTCTGTCCGTTTTCCCCTCTTTTCTCTTCAGCAGCCAAATTGATTTTTGCACATGCAAATGTGGCAGGGAAATGCAAGGAACATCACCGGACGAACTCGGGCAAAGAAGCCCGTGGAAGAGTGGAAAATAGGCAGATGCCTGCGGTTCTCAACACTCCAAACGGCTCGGTTTCCCACCGGTTCGGTTCGGTTCGGTTCGGTTCGTGAATATGAACGGTTCCGGTTCGGTTCCTATGTTTCCGGTTCGTTTCGCAGTTCGCGGTTCGGTTCCAGAACCACACTGCTATAGCTTGACGATTGGGGCTATCCTGGCGGCTATCCTCATCCCATACACTTGGACAATGGACAAATCAGCAGAGTTTCTTTTGCATCGGCCACAAAAAGAAGACCATTCCTTGATTTCGTTCCTGGAAATTACGGTTTCGGGATGTCACAATTTTTCTGGCACCATATTTTGAGGGATGAACACCTTTTTACCAGCTGTGTCTTTTTTTTTTAAAGGGGTATATCTGGGTAAATTATAACGACCTCACTGCGACCTCACTATAATCATAGTTAGTGGGGGAAATGATCCCCAAATGGCCGCAAGATTCAGGTTAGTGAAATATTATAATTTACCCAGATATTATTAATATACCACCAACCAGATATCATATGTATATTATAATCCCATCATATAACCATATATAACCATATATAACCATATATAACCATATAACCAACTAGAGGGTACATCTATTTGATATATTCATAGTATCTATAAAGCAAATGTGGGGCCCTCCAGTTATAAGTACCATAAACCATAGTGAAATATTATAATTTACCCAGCTATATGGTTTAACGAGACATGGCCGGCCCGGGCCGGCCCTCCTGGCACCCAAGAGGTCACGGCTATTCTGCCCTCTACTCCTGCTGCGTTTGCGTCAGAAGCTCAGCGGAAATCCGTTTTTTTTCCGTGACCGTGACGTAAGTCACGTGGTGTTTCGATACAGGGGGGGTACCCAAAAAGGGGAACCGGGGAAACAACATTTAGTTCGATGATTTAGCTGTTAATGGCAATTTTCCATTGTTATGTAAACGTTTACCAAAATGGGGATACCGGCGATAAATGGGGATTTCCTAAAATGGGGGGTACCCCCCAAATCATCCATTTTAAAAGGATGTTCCCTAACAAAAACCATCGATGTTGGGGTATCCCCATTTATGGAAACCATGGTGTTTCTCCCCAAAATGGTGGCTTCACCTACTTATAGCTCCTTGAACCCATGGAATTCAGTTTCAACATCAGCTGGTTTTGTTTGAACCATACTGGCTACGGTGTTCATACGTGGCCAGAAATCCGGGTGTGAAATGGCAGGATGAGTTTCCATTTAAAAGTTGGAACACGCAGTTTTTCAGGTTCTGGATGGTTTCTGCCAATGCTCAAATGTCCCTCTTTGAGACATAGTCAACGGCATAGTGGCAACGGGGATCTCATATACAAAGACTACAAGTTAAGTTACATACTAATTATTTTCAATGCATCATGCAGGTTATTGCAGTATATGCGAAATGGGTATACAAAGCAGAGCATAGTTGGCCAAATCCGCGAAAATCATCCGGTTGAAACCACGGCCAAATTCCAGATGTTTCTTGCTTAGATTAATTTGGTAAAGCCTAAATTTCACAAACCATCCTTAAATCATCATCCTTAAATCATCATCCTTAAATCATCATCCTTAAATCATCATCCTTAAATCATCATCCTTAAATCATCATCCTTAAATCATCACCATTTCTATGGGTCACATAAACCATCCCGAGTCATGGTACTTGTTGCAGCCTGGCCAGGAGGGAGGCGTCCGCTCCAACGCCAACGTGGTGCGGCTACGGCTACCCAACAGGAGACCCGGGCAGGGCCTCTCTCATGCTTCAAGACATGTTGGATCATCGATCATTGTTCGTCATATTTCCATGGTTTTCAATTTTCAAACGCTTCAGCATGAAGATTGGGGTCTCAAGATTGAGCAAATGTCGGATTTGAGTACAACTTCAATGTGTCCAAATAGCTGCAATAGCTTTGTCTGACCATCGGCTCTCCGGGCTCTATCCGTCACACACTTCGTTTTAGAACCTCACCATTTTACCCACGACATGGCCATTGGTGATGCAGCCATCGGACTGGCCCCGTCAGGATGGATCCGGCCTTCACTTCTGAAGTGATGCACACCATCCGCTTCTACCAGGTGCGTTTTTTTCGACGAAAGCCCCTTATCTTAGATGATCCCCCGCAGGGGATGAATTGCTGAAGTTGGGGTCAACAGTTTTTCTGCGACCATAGATGGAGATTTTTCCGAATACCTCGATTAGATGGAGATTTTCTTGGGGGGAATCTATTGGAAGCATTTTTTGGGGGAGGATCCTGAAAGAAATCCATGGCAACCACAAATTCAGCCCCTTTTCAAGCCCCTTTTCGGAGGAAACGCGGAGTGGTTTCAACACTTTCCAAACTTCCATCTCTACTCCGGATTACCGTTCCTAAATTACACAGTTTAAAGATGTTTAAAGCATCAGCCAGCAGATTTTTTTTCATTACTTTGCTTTTGTTGCCACAGCACAGGGAACAAACAGAGTCTTTTGCGAAGACTGTTCGGACTTGCAGTTCATGTGGGTATATAAGAAAACAAGGAATACCCCAAACACATAACATGACACCGTTGACTTTCCGGGGTGGACAATTGTTGATACACCCACATCCATCCAATTTCTTTGTTGCCCAAGTTTTCTGTCCTCACTTCCTAGCCTCATGGCGAGTATACCATAGTAACTTATAAGTCACATCCAACTGTTGGTGACATCCAAGCTGTTAGTACCATCTTTTTCCTCATCAAAAACACCAACTCTGCCCATGTCCTACGCCCATGTCCTTGAGCTCGGGAGGCGAGACCGTTGCCCAAGAGAGGCTTCTTTCCGATGCGCATGGGAGCGCAGATCTCAACGCCCAACGACGGCTATCCCGACTACACCACCGTGTGGGGGAACGGTGGGATGGCGTTCACTGGAGCTGCATCCCAAAAAATCAGATGGGATCTTAGGGCGTTCATTTTTTTCATGTTTTTTTTCATGGTTTTGATGCACAAATATACATGTATATATATATGTATATATATATATATATATGTTTTTTTCAATGTGTTTCAATATTTTTCCATGGCTTTCATGCATTCTCCTCTAGGCACAGTGGTCCTTGATGCATGATCCTAGTTGCGGGGTAATTTCCCTTGCAACATAAGCATCCTGTCAGGCCGGCTTGGGGTTCGTTCATTGGTTTCTTGGAGGGTCAGCCCACTTAACAAGTGCTTGATAGAATAGTTATAACCACTGGTTGGTGGTTTGGAACATGGCTTTTATGACTTTCCATTCAGTTGGGAATAACAATCCCAACTGACTTTCATATTTTTCAGAGGGGTTGAAACCACCAACCAGATTTAATAACCCATTTATAGATGAGACAACCCACTTCGGGTACTTGCGTTCACCAGGATTACTAACCAGTTGCCAAGCGGGATCATTCTCCAAGTTCCATGTAGGTTTGAAATTCGAGGTCCATGCAGAAGGGTTTGGGTTTCAGCTGTTTTCGAAAAGAATGCCATCCAGGAACAAGTTTGGAAGGGGGGTGCAGCTTTAGGGGGGAACCACACAGAAGCGTTGATGCGGCCTCAGTAGGAAAGTAGGTCCCTCGGCGAAATATTTTTCGGGCGTATAAAATCTGGTTGGTGGTTTGGAACATTTTGTTTTTCCATACTATATGGGATAATCCTTCCCATTGACTAATATTTTTCAAGATTGTTAAAACCACCAACCAGAAATTATAAACACCTTTTGGATGAAAAACAATGAACAACTACACACCTATAGGTACCCCGCCGATGAGTTGGCCCTAAGTTCCGTCAGCCCTTTTCCAGCGCAAGTAGTTTTTAAACACATGAACCCATGCGCATCACTAACAACGCATTTATCACCTGACATAGAAGTTGGGAAGAGCCAAGGAGGAGACTGAAAATCGCGGATGCCCCATGATTCCATTAAAAAATAGGTAAAATGGTGGGATAACTCGATAACTCGATAAGTCATGGAGGGTTTTGGGTTACCCTGTTTTTGGACCCTATATAAATCACATCAACATGTGAGGCCCCCAAGTGAAACAGACACACTTTATCCCTGGAAGGCAGTATGAGTAGCCACTTGTTTAGTGGCAGCCTAAGTAGGACTGTAGGGCTCATTTCCTATTTCTTACGCAGCATTGTTTCGGACGGCTTATAGAAACCTGCCGACCTCCCGTACTAATGAACAGAGTGTGGTCGATGGGAAGCCATCAAATCGACGTTGATGATACTCTCTATAATACACACACATGTATATATATGACATATATATGACATATATATATATATATTACATATGCACATACATAGACAGAAACAGAAGTCTTACCAAGATTTTGTCCATGTTTCTCCAGACACCAATCCACTTTGTCCAAAAAAACATTCAGCTCCCATCAGCTTCGGAAGTGAGGATCCTCTCATGGCAGTTTTTGTAGCCTCCGAGAATTTCAGAGTTTGCTGTGGAGACTGGCTGATGAAAATACATACATGATCTAGCTTTTTTGAACATGGTGATTTTCCACCCTTGAACTCTAGCAGAGGCACCCAGAGGCTAGATTTCTTGAGGAGATCGTTCCATTCTTCCTATGGCAAAGCCATAGGAATCCCATGATTTTCGACGAAAAAAAAAATCCTATTCCTACAATGTGAGGCCCCCAAGATAGCTAAGTTGGTGCAAATAACTCCAATAACTATGGTTTATGGTACGCAAATAACTATAGTTACTGGGGCTTTTGTTAACCAACTAACATCACTGGGGGGCCTCACATTGTACACAGCTTCCCTCGTCCTGGTCGGGGAATCTCGAACAGTGTTTCCCCGAAAAAGATGATCCTCATTGAGGAGGTTTCCAAACATGGCTTGCTGGAAAATCCACCATTAAAAAATTCGATGTTTTTTCCAGCTATGGATTCCATGGATGTTTCCTAAAATATTAGGGTACCCCAAGTCAACATGGCTTTGAATGCCAAAGTAGTCTGATTTTGGATGGGGGTAGCCCTATGACTTAGGAAACCTCCAGAGAAACCTCCATCGGCTGATTCGCCCTGATTCCCATTCGCCACCTTGGTGGCCAGGGCCGGGCGCATGGTGCAGTTTCTGCCTCCTCAAGCGAGTTATGCCTCAGTTGTGTGCGGAGCTTCAGTGGGTGGGTTTCTGGATCCGGATGTGGGATGGAATGGTTGTCCGATCAGACCACATCTCACAATTTTTGTGACCTGTTGAGCTATCACTTAATGAGGTTAGGGAAAAATCACCTGAAGTGTTTTAGCTGTTTTCATGTTTGATTCTTCAGATACCCTCTGGTAAACTAACGTAGCGAACTGGAAAATCACAATTTTTTAATGGGTAAATCAACTATAAATGGTAATTTTCAATAGCAAACTGTTAAATTACCGGAGGGTAATCCACTGGAGTTGGGGCTGCCACTATTGGAGCGAAGCTGATCTACAGGAGATGGCAAAGTAACGAGGAGAGTAAGCATGTTCATTACCCTCTGGTAATTCTCTGGTAATTTAACAGTTTGCTATTGAACATGGCCATAGAAATAGTGAGTTTTCCCATCTACAGTTATCAGCCATTTTCCAGTTTATGTTAGTTTACTATGCCATGACCCAGGAGGTCCTACTCAGCCCCTCGCCCAGGGGCTCCTTAGTCGGCGTCGAAGGATGGGGCAACTTGAGGCTCCAGGGACTTGGGGTGTGCCCTTTGGGAATCATATGATGGGAAATATGATGGGAACATATGGTGGGAAATAGTGGGGAAATATGATGGGAAATATTGTGATGGGAAGTATGATGGGACATATTATGATGGGAAATCGTATAATGTTCCCTTTGGGTCCCCTTTCATAATGGGAGAAATGGACTTGTCTGAAAAAGGGGAGTTTCTCATGGCCCCTGTAATAATGAACATATGGGAAAATGAGGAATAAACAATGGATTCAGAGTACCCTATTTTCAGACGAACCCAAATATTATGGGAATATAGTCAATGGGAAGTTCAGGATCCTAAAATAGAGGTACTGTACCATATAAAGCCATATTTTAGAGGCATATCCCTTACAGAGCCCTTACGTAGGCATAGGCCTCATATATGGTAGGTACCTCCAATTTAGGTTCCTGAAATGTACATTGATACGGGATATTAAGAATTAGAGTATTGGATATAATGGGACAATGGTTGGGAGAATAATTGGGATATACCCGATGTCATCCACCGTGGCTGGAAGATCCCTTGTATATCAACAGAGGTTTTCATGAAACAAGCGCCATTGATTGGGAGATTTTCCATTGCCATGTTTGATTTCCGGACATTGTCATCTTGCGCACTGGGTTCGGATGGATCAGAGAACCACAAAAATGCACTCCGACAATGCGACTCCGAATCCGGTTGTTTCTGATCCATTCCGTCATACTTTCGCTATAACTGGACCAAGCTACTTTCCCTACTTCTAATTGGGCTTATAACATGTTATAACATGTTAAAAGCCACTAAGTGGGATGAGCCACCAAGTATTCCATTGATCAGCCACAACTGTGGCGAAAGGTGGGTTCCACTCACCAATCAGTGGCCAAAGATCACGTTTTTGGGGTTGTAGCCATCAGCTCACTGACTAGGAGCCCAGATGATGATTGTTCTTGTGGAGAGGATTTGTATATAGTATACTATATAATATAGATAATTAAAACTATATGTATTTACATATTTACATATTTACATATATATACATATATACATATATACATATATACATATATACATATATATATACATATATATATATATATATACATATATACATATATACATATATACATATATACATATATACATATATACATATATACATACATATATACATATATATATATACACATATGTATATATATATATATACATATGGGGTTTCCTAAAATGGGGTACCCCCAACGCATCCCAAATCAGACCATTTTGGATTTTTTAGTATTGAAAGCCATGGTTTTGGGATACCCCCATTTTAGGAAACCTATAGACACAGCCAGCAGGATTGATTGGCAGGGTTTCCGTTGTTTCTCATTGAGGGAAATGCTTCAAACCATTCCCTTTTCAGTAAGTCCAGCAACGACCCCCAGAACTTTCAGGTCTCTGAGGTTTTTGAAACCTTTTTTTTTGGCAGGGCTTTTGAGGAATCCAAGCTAAGTGGGATGGTTTCAAGTGACCAGGAATTGGTTTGTCCCGCTACCCCATTTCAAAACCCAAACTCCCGCAATTTTTTCATAAACACCCGATTCTCCCCCAGTGAAATGGGTCCCGTTCCTTGGAAAATCTCGAAAAAAACCACGGACGTTCCACGGTTCCACGGCCCACGAGCTTCTCTCGAGCGTTCCAGGCAGTTCAACTCCGACCCTGTGTGGAACAACATGTGCCAAGGGGATTTTGGAAAGATGGCGGGATCTGGCTGGGGCCCCCCTTGCAAGCAACGCAGACTTCATCATGAATGGCATATAAATCATGGTTTTTCGGGGAATCATGGAAGAATATGGCAACCGTTTCAGGTGTAGGCCTGTAGGCATCATAGCCTTGGCTATTTGCCCGGATGTGGATTGTCTCAAAATTTGGAAGCACATCAGATCCATGGAACATTAGCATCAGTTGAACTACTTCTTAAATTTTCAGTCAAACCCATGTCCAAAAAATAAGCGATACCGCATTGGATACCCAGTCTATTCGATTTTGGACAAGGCAAACTATGATCGATATTTTGATATATTTTGGGGTACCCTATGTTCATACAAACCTAATTCAACCTGGGCTTATTTTTTTTTTCCATTTTGGGGTCCCATGCAACACGGGTTTGCCATTGGGACGAATGCCGCAGACTGGCACGATGCAATCCCTGAAATTGGAAGCTTGGATACCACCCACGAGCAGCTTATAGTGTAAAAAGATGAGACCCCATGTCCGAGTCATGGCCATATTTTACCAACAAGATATGATATATATATATATATACATATATATATACACATATATATATATATATATACATATATATTTGGTGACATGAAACAAAAAAAATGTTGGGGGAGCCATTTGACCCTGGTTGGTTCTGCGCAGCTGCGCAGGTACATTCGGCTCCAGATGCCTTTGACTCTTCGCGGGGTTGAAGGCCGGCACTGCTTTGGGAGCCCCCTGGCGACGGCGAAAAACCTCCGCTCCGGCCGTGGCCCCTGTTGGCAGGTGATGATCTCCACTCCCTGTGGAGAAGCACCGGGAGTTTTGAGGTGGTTCTGCCTCCAGGCAATGGACTTTTGGTCAAGACTTTTCCCCAAAATTGGGACATCTCTGGAAAATACTGAGATGAAAATACAATGGAATGATTTCACTGGAGATTGTGAGGATTTTTGGGATGATTCCATTGGGTATGGATGTTGGGTATGGATGTGCTCGAAACTGCGGGAGAATTTTTCCTTCACTTTTCATGGGGTTGTGATGACAAGCCACGGGATTTTGGATGGAAAACTTGGGGTGCCGACTATTTTCAAAGAGATCCCAAAGAGCAAAATCGGGATTGAACACATGATGTTTCACACATCATGGTGCAATAACCATGGTTAATAGTGATTAATAGTGGTTAATAGTGGTTATTAGTGATTAATACCTGATCTAATGAATAATATATCTGGTTGGTGGTTTCAAACATGGCTGGATTATTTTCCATTTCATATATGGGTTGTCATCCTTCCCAGTGACGAACTCATATTTTTCAAGATGGTTAAAACCACCAACCAGTAAACATCGCGAGTCCGCCCACAACAAATTGAGATTGGAGCAACAACCATGGGTAACCATGGTTAACACGTGGACGTGTTCAGTGGATGTGTTCAGTCCATTAACAGATGACACTCTGGCAATTTAATATAGCTATGGAAAATCACCATTCCTTAGAGGGAACTCATCTAGGGAACTCATCTTTACATGAACCATGTTCCAGTTCGCAAACTCTTAAATTACCGGAGGGCTGAAGGGTTTACCCCAGCCACACGTGATGCCATAGAGGTTTAGTTAGTTCAGTTGGCGAAGATCATCGAAGAAAATGGAGAGTTTTCCAGCAAACCATGTTTGATGACACCGAAGGGTACTTTCAACGATATTGACAGATCATGAAAAACTGCCATGATGCTGATTTTTTTTCGACGACCATAGCTTTGGGCTTAGAATCACCAAGCAGATACTGTGTTTTCCATGCGAAATCACCCCGAAATAGGCTCAGATTACCCTCTGGTAAACTAACATAGCTATTGAAAATTGCCATTTATAGTGGATTTACCCATTAACAATGGTGATTTTCCATAGTTATTTTTTTGTTTACCAGAGGGTACACTTTTTTTGGAAGTCCTGGGAATTTTGCAGAACGCCAAATGCACGTGGATAGGGGGTCAAAGTTACAGGCCCGCTTGCGAATGTGAGGTTTTCCATGCAACAGCACGGTCCGCACATTTCGCAGGTCCAACGCTACCCGTAAATATCCCCATGATCATTCTATAAATATCCCCATGATCATCCATCTTTACATGATCATTCCATATTTTCCATACTTTTTCCATATGGGTTTGTCTGAAACTAGACACCCCAATCCATTGGATGATCGTTGGCCTCTCGGGTGGCGATGCCGCCATCGGAGCCTGCAATTCGTGGGGCCCCCGTTTTACGAAATCGCGAAGTTGGTGAACATAACTCCAATTTCACTATGGTTTATGGTAGATATAACATGATATAACATGATAGAACTATACGTAGTTTTCATGGAATTTATAAACCAATTTATAACTAGAGCACTAGGGGGCACCACATTGTACCATAAACCATTGGTTAACATTAAGCATTTGCTTCTACGATAAACCTTATTAACATCCAGTAATTAACATCCAGTAACATCTATTAATTTTGGGGCGCCACATTGCAGGCTACAAGTGTCTGCATGCGGAACGTGCCGTCGGCCCCATGGATGGCGACAACGAGGCGGTCTGTGGATGACAACGCTGTGTGCCAGCTGGAAGTGGTTAGCTAAAAGGCCCATTTTTCTATCGCCTGGCCCACTTATATATATATATATACATAATATACATACATATATGTATATATTTATATACATATATATATTTATACATATATATATTTATACATATATATATATTTATACATATATATATATACATACATACATATATATATATACATACATACATATATATATATATATATATGTATGATCCAGTATATATATACATAATGATATATTGTAGATGTATCCTTCCACGATATATACATATCTGTATATTAGTAATCATATGTATAGATACATGATTATCCAATGAATGATGCACATATGTATAAGTATTTCTTTTTGGCAAATTGGATAAGACATATTTGGAATTAACTCATGTATCATATTGACTTAGATAATTTATGATTTGATAATATATTGTCCAATTGATGTATGATATTCTAAATAAAGGGCCACAATTCATAAACTATGTTCATATCGAATGGGAAAAGCTATGGCTTCCGGTGAAGATTTTCCCTTAAACCAATCCATTGATATATATATATATATAAATATGTATTGATCAATCTCTCCATTCTATTTTGATTATGGATATTTATCTATTTTTTTGATCACTATTGGGCTAGATATATTATCCAATTGATATCTGATCTTCCAAATAAAGGGCCGCAATTCATAAATTATGATCATAAATTGGAAATAGATATTAGAAAGAATCCATGTTCCTTAGAATTTCCTATGGTTTCCTGTATCATAGAATTGGATGATGGGAAGATTTTAACCGGAAAACCCCAACAATTTGATGGTAAAAACCATGGTTTCCTGTAGCTTTTCGAAGCCATGGAGGGCCGTCCCGGCCGGACCCGGCCGGATCCGTCTCCAGGTGCGGATGCCGTGGCTGTCTGGACCTCGATGACCTGGATGAAATGGGCCATCGAAAAACCCATGGCGAACTGTGAATGTCATAACCAGAGGGTAAACCCCATGAAAACTATAGCCCCCATGGTTGGTTTTTCTATGGATATAGTTCCCATTAACCAATAGATATGGATATATCTACCATAGACCAAGGAAATTTCATGGAAATATAATGGTGATTTCTATGGGACAATTGGTATAATGATGGTAATGGTATGATCACCAAACAATATGGGGATACATAGGAATACGAATCCCTGGGAATACTATGAATGGTGTTTTAATGGGATTTAACCACTATAAATGCTGATTTGATGGTGATTTACCCTCTTTTAAACTAACATAGCTATTGAACATGGCCATAGAAGTAGCTGATTTACCCAGCCATAAAATGGTGCTTTTCCATAGTTATGTAAACGTTTACCAGAGGGTACTGTATATTGTTAGTAACATTTAGTAATTGTTAGATATTGTTAAATATTGTTGGATATTGTCAGTTAGATATTGTGAGCAACTATATTTGTTTTTTCTTTAATCACTGGAGTTATTTTTTAACCGAAACACGTTTTGTCAGTTCGTTTTGTAGCATGGTTGCTTTTGCAGTTATGCTAGAACCAATATTCTTCACGGAGTTGGAGGTAACACATAACTTGTAGCTCAACTGTGTTCATTAGGGCGAAGGGAAAAAACAAAGAAAGTAACCAAGAAACTAAGGCTTTGAAGGTTCTCTGTCTCAGTCTTGGATCGAAAGTTAACCCCCCCTTTGCCATCAACTAAGTGGCGAAGCCAAAGAAATGAACACCTGGAGTTTTTAAGTCTAGAAATTGGTAGAAATTCACATCCCAAAAAGAATCTACCTCCAATTATTTGTCTTTGGGACGTGACTCAAAAGGGAACCAGGGCGTAGACATCGTTTTCCGACTGATTGGTTGGTTAGTAGACAATTCCCTCTATTTAGCAACCAACAGGTTGATTGTAGTTGCAGAATTTGATAAAATCTACCAAACGCAATGAAAAGGTCGTTGCAACTTCGAAACGAGAAGTTGGTAAAATTTGCCAAATCCATTGTAGGTTTCCACCATCACAGGCCTAACGTTTCCACAATTTGGTAAAATTTACAAACCCCAGCCACTTCGACCTTCGAACTGAAGGTCCATTTGAGCAGTGGCTGCAAAACCCCCTGTTGGTTGATGATTAGTTCGGGGAATATACAACCCTTCATATATACATATATACATATTATACATATATACATATATACATATATACAGTACATATACACATATACACATACACACACACATATATATATATATTGAGGATTGTACTATCCAATATGTTGGGGATGATAGTCCAAGAACGGAGATTCCCGTTCTTAACCAACCAGGATTAAATGGAATGACATTTCGGGAGGATGGGGCAGCCGTTCGAGCTCGCGTTCAGTTCCCTTATAAGTGGCTGAATTCTATGGTTCATGGTAGATATAACACACTAGTTAATGGTGTTTATAAACCAATTCTAATAGTAAACCATCCCCCAGTCATCACCAATTTTATGGGTGGTATGGTTACCATTCCCAGTCATGGCTGGTAAAAATGGCATTGTTTTACCCACACAAACCCGGTCCTGTTTGACCATTTCCATAGTCCTCATTCAAGCTCATGACCCTCTGGAAAACTAACATAACAATGGAAAATCACCATGTTTAATGGCATTAAATGGGACAAACCACTATAAATGGGCCATTTTCACCCTTTGATCACTGAGGATTTTCTTATCCAAACCAGGGCTTTTCCACTGGATTTCTCCCATGGGGATTCCAGCTAGGCCGATCGTCTCTCCGCAGGCCGTGAATTTTCAGTGGATTGGAGCTAGGGTGAAGTAAGTTACTGGAATGAACCAGCAAGTTAATGTATGATGGTATCCATTCATAGTGCTTCATAAATGCTTAATAAATGCTTAATATCTACTAATTCCATCTAATTCCATCTAATATCTGGTTGGTGGTTTCAACCCTACCCCTCTGAAAAATGATGGAGTTAGGACCAGTTGGGATGATGACATTCCCAATATGATGGGAAAGTCATAAAAGCCATGTTCCAGTCACCACCAAGCAGAATTCATTTCTGTGGATGGTAAATCCTGAACCAGGCAGGGTTTTTTATTGGTAACATCATGAAACACTGTAAATACCATCTGGTTATGACTAACATAGCCATGGAAGCCATGGCCCATAGAAATAGATGGTTTACCGAACTTAAACATGGTGGATCTTTCCATGGCTATGTGAGTCATAACCAGATGGTAATTGGATTATCATGTCATAAAGCATCTACCAACTGGTGAACCGGCTTTCTTTGATCCACAGTACCTAGGTTCGGTGGTGACAAAAAGTGAGCTAAATTGCTAAGTTGGTTTATCTACAACTCCAACGTCACCAGGATTTTTGATACATATATCGAACTAGTTTTCATGGGGGTCATAAACCGGGCATTACATCCCTAGAAACCGCGAAAGCCTCAAAATGGGATTGTGGCAGATGATCTTCCTCTGACAACTTTTGTGTTCCACATCAAACCAACCCCCTGTATTGTTGGTAAACACACCCATTTTCTTCAGGAAGGTCCCACTTTTGTATAATTGAATCTGCATTTTCAGTAAACATTCTCACTGTCGACTGAATACCTTACATGCTCCTTACTACGAATATCCTTTTTTCACACACTACACATCCATTTTTTCGATTGAACCATCATTTTCCCTGGAAACCATTGCAGGGGAAGGGCCTTCTGCCGGGCGCGAACGTCCGTGAGGGCGGCAATACGAGACTTGATGAAGATATGAGTTTTGGATGTGGGTCATATAATGAGTACTGAAACTGGTGGATGGAAAGTGGATAGTATATAAGTGGATTGTAAGTGGATAGAAAGTGTATAATTGACAATTGATGATAATTGGATCTAATTAATAGATATGGTCAATAATCGAATAGAATTAATATACTACTACGGTGGACAGTGGACACTTCTGGATGAATTTGATCGTGACCTGACGTCGTTTTCATTCGCTTCCGGTCACAGGTCACTGCAACGATGGGATTTTAAAGGGACATCATCCTTAAATCGCCTTATTTCAGCTATTTTCAAGTGAGTGAATTATGATATTTCAGTGCCCAGCAAAAAACAAAGGATTTGGACATCCCGTTTGTGGCATCTATTCATGAGAAAGATTCAAAGATCGAAGATGTTTTTGGAAACATTCCATCAATGCTTCAAACATGAACATGTCCAAACCTCATTTTTCGGTGACCTCCGGTGACCAAATTTCGGATGATGATGATCAAAGATCCATATGATTTCCACTTTTTGTTTCCACATCGTTTCCTGGTTGGTGGTGACTGGAGCATGTTTTATGACTTTCCACATCTTGGGAATGTCATTATCCCAAGTGACGAGTTGTCCATCATTTTTCAGAGGGGTAGGGCGAAAAACCATCAACCAGATTGTATTCTTAGATAATCTTACTATACCCTCTGGTAATTTAACATAACTATGGAAAGATCCACCATGCTATTAATGGGAAAATCCACTATGTCTATGGCCATTTTCAATAGCTTTTTGTATGTTTACCAGGCCGGGTAAATGGTGATATTTCTATGGGATAATGAAGGTATAATGATGGTACTTCATGGTCTATTTCCTAAGTTTCCTCAATGGGAATTTCAGGATCCTAAAATGGAGGTACGTTAGTAACAAATTTTGGGCCATATTTTTAGGGAATATTCCCTTACATAGGTCTGAAAAATAGGCCAAAAATATATGGAATCGGTACCTCCAATGGTTGGGAAAGCCCATCCAGCAGCATCCCGGGTGCCAGGGGCTTGGGGGCTTGGTCCTGTCACTGGCGCAAAGGGTCAGAAATCCGTTTCGGAGAAATAGCAGGGGTTGGTAAATGTCACGAATTTTCACATGACATGTATATATATATATATTATATACATACATAATAATATGCAATTGTACATAATAATTACATAGGAAATAATATACGTAACTCCCCGGATGTGCATGAACTGTGGTTTTTAGAACCTCGTAGTATGAAGTCATAGACCTTAGACCTACCAGACCTACCAGTAATTTAAAGTAGATTTAGGTGTGGAAACCCCCACCATGAATGTGGATGAGTTTCAAAGTGGGACACCCTTGTGGGTTTTTCATACAGCATCACAATATCTATGTTAAATTCATGGAGAGTTATTCCATATCTATGTTAAACCTCATTATATTCCGGTCAAACATCTAGATCCAATATGAATAATCTAGACCATTTTACGCAATAAAATCCATATCTATAGCGAATTATCCATATCTTATAACGTAGAGTTACCCTCTGGTAAACTAACATAGCTATTGACAATGGTGATATATAGTGGATTTACCCATTAACAATGGTGATTTTCCATAGTTATGTTAGTTTACCAGAGGGTATTTTACGTTAAAATCCATGGTTTTGATTGGTCAAAGCACCTGGCCATCTACTGAGGAGTGCCCCGGGGGTGATTTGGCCCACGGGCGATTGGGAGTTTGAGGACAACAAGTGCCTGGGGCAAGACGTTCGGTGGTGCCCCAGTTCGGAATGGCTAAGTTGGTTTATCGATAGCTCCAATAACTAGGGTTTATGATACATATAGATACATATGTCATCATATGTCTATAGTATGATACATGTATCTATATTGATACATAAATCTATACTAATACATATACCATCTGGTTATTTAACATAGCCATGGAAAATCACAATTTTTAATAGGTAAACCATCTATTTCTATGGGCCATTTTCCATGGCTATGTTAAATAACCAGAGGGTAATTATCTATACTGTAGTTACCCGGATTTGCTGCGTCGATGATGATAAAAAAAATGCTTATTTTCCCAAAGGGAAATCCAATAGACATGGGGAATTCATAGTTTGTTTTCCCCCAATCTACCCTCTGGTAAATTAACATAGACCCTGAAAATAGCACAGTTTCAATGGAAACTAATCTTCCAACCTCTATCTGCCAGGGTCTATGTTAATTTACCAGAAGGTACATGGTTTTGTCTGAAAATGGGGTATACAGTCTACCCGCTACCCTTCAAACGGCAATCTTGTGGTCGGGAAATTTTAATGATTGACCAATGAGGATTTGGAGGCACTCTATTTTCAGACACACCAATATCGGATATGTTCTTCACTGATATATATATATATATATGAATGGGATATTGGGAGATACTATGATCATCATATACTCTATATTCAGAGATTGCTTGGGGATGATGATTCGATCTAATCTCAGAAGCCAAAAAATTGACCCCATCGGCAGGCTGATCAAAATCGCCCAAAAATTGACCAAGATTCCAGTGTAGATCTATAACCATTTCCATACAAGTAGGAACATTGGGAAACATGGTTAACAATTGAATAGATTTCCAGAAGAGCTTTTCAATCCATCTGAATGAGGATATCCATTGGGGAGGTCCACATTTCTCTCGCTGGATCCTACAAGAATCCTCTACAATCAGTCCTTATCTCAGGGTAACCTCACTGATATAGTCGGTCAAGTTGCTAAAGTGCTGGTAACTGCGGCTTATCCCATATTTCAATGGATTGGTTTAAGGGAAAATTTACAGGAAACCATGGTTTTTACCATTAAATATGGGGTTTTCCGGTTAAAAAAATCCCCTAAACCAATCCATTGAATATTTGCTCCACTTTGTGTGAACGGATTTATTCTACAAAAAATCTTTCCCAGACTTGGTTGAAGTTTCCGTAAAAATCACTGGGAAGTTATCACCGGCCGGAGAGATTTTGGAGTCATGGCCATGGGGAGCACCGGAGGGAGCAGCCCGGTTGGATTCCCTCTCATCATCACCAGGTGCATCTTCTATCTGACACCCGACATGACACTCTACGATCGCCAGCGTTTGGGGACCTGGGGACGTCTGGGGACCCCGACAATGGCACTGGGTAGACCAGGTAGATCGTCGTGATGCACGGAGCTGCTTGATTCTCAACTGGAATCTGTCGTACGAGTTCATATCATATCCGGCTATGGATCAATACCTATACATACCATTTTTAGGGGGATGAACATCCATTTACCAGCTATTTTGATGTTCACAAGGGGGATAGGGTTTTGACCCATCCCCATCCCACAAAACGTTTTTTTTTTTGCAGGGCATCTTTAATCTTACGCGTAGAACACACCATCATCAGGGATTCAACGCGGTTACTGTACACACGTCATCCAGAAACGGGACAGCCGTTGAGCGGGGGACGTCAGGATGCAACTTAAATGGGTGTGTCTGAAAATGGGGTATATGGTATACCACTAAAATGGCTATTTCAATGGCAAAATGATGATGACTCACTGAATTCTGGGGTACCATATTTTCAGACAAAAGCCATACCATCTGGTAAACGTTTACATAGCGAACTGGAAAGATCCACCATCTTTTATAGCTGGGTAAATACCCACTATTTCGACTGGGACATTTACCATAGCTTTTTGTATGTTTACCAGAGGGTAACATTTGAGATTTTCGCGGATGTTCCGAGCAGCGCGATGCGCCGGTCATGGTGTCATGGTCATTTTGCCACCTAAGCCCCAAGAAGGGATGGTTCTTTATTGGGCTTATATCTGGTTGGTGGTTCAATGTGCCCATGGCTTTTATAGTGATGAATAGTGGTTAATAGTGGTTACTAGTGATTACTACCTGATCTAATGAATAATATATCTGCTTGGTGGTTTCAAACATGGCTGGATTATTTTCCATTTCATAATTATATGGGTTGTCATCCTTCCCATTGACGAACTCATATTTTTCAGAGGGGTAGGTATACCACCAATAACCAGTGAATGATTTTCCAGAAACAAGAACTGGGATTGCCTACTTGAAAGCACAAGAAACCTTGAGGGTTTGCTGGCACCACAGGTCAAGATCATGCCAAGATTACATGACCCAACACTTCCCGCGTTTTCTGGCTGAACATATTATGGCTACGGGCCAAACCATGTCAAAACTTGAGTTAAAACCCTTGCTGGTGAACATCAAAATATGAAATGACTGATGGTAGAACGGGTCTTGAGCAATATGGGGGCTTCCTAAAAATGGGGGGGGGGCAGCCCCAAATCATCCAAAATTAGACCATTTTAGTCTTGCAACCAATGGTATTTGGGGATTTTTTATTTTAAGAAACCACCATATGCCAAAGTTCACATGGGATCACTCAGATGGTTCAATTCATCAGAAATCAGTTTGTCTGGAGGATACCCAGGAGCTGCACAATTTGCTGATTACCAGTTTTCCAACTGGCTAGTTTAGGGGTAGTATACAACCCATGGTCAAACACAGCAAACACTACTATTATTGGCTGGTTGGTGGTTTGGAACATTTTTTATTTTCCATTATATATATGGGTTGTCATCCTTCCCATTGACTAATATTTTTCAAGATGGTTAAAACCACCAACCAGCTACTATTATTGGTTTATTGGTTTATATCAGTACATCCCCAGAATATTGCGATGATATCCCCATAGTTTGCTGGTTCCAGGCTTGGAAAGAACGAAAACGAACAGATCATGACCGCAGAAACTCTGCTGTAGAATAAAATCCCAAAGCCAAAATGAGACAATCCCAAATACCTTCCATATATTTTCCGTGTTCAAGCATCATCCATTTTCCCCATTCGCAGGGCCATAGTGTGGCCTCGCCTTTTACGGCACGGCAGTCGCAGCTGTTGGCGGAAGGCCTGTACCTCTACATCTGGGCCTTAAATCCCACGCGACCCATGCCGCGCGACGACCCTGAGAACGTCTGGCAGGCGCAAGCGACGTTGAGCTATTGATGATGACGTTGAGCTGTTGCGCTTGAATTTCGTGGGGGGTTCCATACACGGGGGATCTCCAAAATGGATGATATAGAATAATGGAAACTCCTATGAAAATATGGATGATGGGTGAACTGAGCGATTACAATCTGTTAAAATTACCATGGTTGACTTGTTATGAAATAGGGAATCATACTAAATGGTTTTTGTGCTGGGGATTATCATGACACCCAATAGTAGGGAAACCGTTTTCAACCAACTAGTATTTCATGAGATGGGATAGGGGTATTTTTTATGTCTCAAATGGATCAGCAATAGTGAAACTAGCAAACATTTGATGATATGTGCTTGCATTATATGTGTATGCGTATCTATACATCTATATTACATCTATATAGGTGATTATCTTCAAGAATGGTTTCGGATCTAGGACGAGATCATCCAGATACCCTCTGGTAATTTAACATAGCTATTGAAAATGACCATTAATAGTGAGTTTTCCCATTAAAAATGGTGATTTTCCATAGCTATGTTAGTTTACCAGAGGGTAGTTGATCAGTGCTTCGTTCCTAGACTCAGCGGGTGAATCCTTCGCCAGATCAACTTTCGCTCGGCGGGTGACTGGGGCATTCCAGATCCTTTGCGTCGGGAATCACCCTGAAAAATGGGGGGGGCAAAGGCTGAGTGAAATGTGGCCCAAACAACAGGTTGATCCATCCAAATGATTTTGAGTATTGAACCTATTGAGACTTTGTTTTTAAAGACCTTGTTGTTGTGCCCTTTTATTCTTACTTACAGGTACATGTTCTTTGCTCAACATCTGTAGTAGCTGAAAGCTGTGCCATCTTGTTTCATGCTGGTTCCCTGAACATTGATTTCATTTAAGACTTAAACCATCTTCGCTCCAACCGGGACGTTAGCCCACCACTTATCTTCATACAGGATCAAATCCGCCACCCCCTCTGAACAATATATTGAATGGGCATATATATATATATAAATTTTTAATAGAGATAATATAATATTATGTAATATAATATAATACATTATAATATAATATAATACATTATAATATACTATAATATACTATCCTATAATATAATGTAATATAATACAATATACTATAATATAATATAATACACTATGATATAATATACTATAATATAACATACTACAATATACTATACTATACTACAATATAATATAATATAATATTATATAATATAATATGATGTGATATAATATAATATAATATGATATACTATAATATAATACAATATAGTAAAATATAATATAATATA